>JACCDO011790053.1_pt1 | contig 18882 bp, 18 predicted proteins | sample 7446101 | NCBI WGS metagenome assembly JACCDO01 (sample SAMN15323440, study PRJNA562643) | freshwater metagenome | isolation source: river surface water | place: USA:Blue River Watershed | collected 2017-08-16 | reverse complement strand
GAGTGAGTGAGTGAGTGAGTGAGTGAGTGAGTGAGTGAGTGAGTGAGTGAGTGAGTGAGTGAGTGAGTGAGTGAGTGCGAACCTGTTTGATTGTCACTTAAATCAAGAATACGAAATCTACTAGCACATGATATTAACTTATTTAATACTATTGCACCGCCTTTCGGTCCCATTCTACAACCACGTAGTATCAACTCATCTAGCATTTCACATACACTTATTCCATGAGCTAATTGGAGACAACTAGGTTCATCAATAGGTAAATTTGATAAATCAAGTGTTTTTAATATATTATTAAGATGTAAGGAACCAAGTATCGGGACAAGATGAGCAGGCATTAAAGCTGTATGGTTCAGTTTCAACTGCGTCATTGTCTTACACAACCCAACACCAACTCTTGTATCTAATGCGGTTGTATTTGCATCACCAGCTTTAGGAAGGGTATTACCACAAGGATTATGTGATATATCAAGGTTTGTTATAGTGCAATGTGCATTGCTTAAACATAACATTATTGACGATAACACCGTGGGACCAAGGTGGTTCCTTGACATATTCAAATTTATCATATGTGTATATAATTTTGGTCGTTTTATTGCATGTCTACCGGTATATTTTTTTTCTTCAATACGCCATAAAACTTGTTTAAAAAAATCACGTGGTGGTATCGAATATATTTTTTCTAGTGACTCGGTAACTGCTAAACCACCATCATAACTCAATGCATTACTAGATAAATCTAACGATGTTAAGGACTTATTATTAAGTATATAAGCTGCTATTGCATGACCTGATGTCATCCCTAATTGATTATCAGCAAGATTTAATTCTAATAATTCTGCCGGTTTAATAGATTGTTCTATCTTAGGGATTACAACAATTGGTTGATCTTCAGATAGTAATGATCCTGGTGAATCTACTAATTTCTTTTTAAATGGTGATCCTGGAACCACACCCTTTTTCTTAGTTGGAGATTTCATGGGTGATTTTGGTCCATTTTTCTTCCATTTATCTAATTCATCTTTCTCTGCTGCTTCTTTTGCTTTTTTATCATCCATTTCTTGCATGATATCCACACCCTGTTTAGCTTTATTACTTATCATTTTATATAATTCTAATTTATCAACTAAAACTCTTTCACCACCAACTTCACCAGCTAATGCATATATTAATTGACATCCTTTCTTATCCCCAATACCGTTACCAGCAATTGATAAGAACTTTAAATGTGGATGATTATTCACTGATAACGGTATTAAATCAGCTAATTGTGGTCCTAAATTATTATAACTAACATCTAAGGATACTAATGATGTATTTTTTTTTAAACCATCAAAAAATAAATATTTAGCAATACTTTCCGTTGATTCTCTTGCAAATAATGTAGGATAACGGACTAGTTCACCCATACGATTATGTCCTAAATCTAATATTTTTAATGATTTTGTTAATTCTAAAAATGATGCTAAGGCGACTCCACACCCCGGCCCGATGCGATTACTACGTAATAATAAAGTAGTAATATGTTCATGATCTTTCAGAATTTTTAACATTCGGCTAAAGCCCCGAGCCCCAATACGGTTATAATTCAAATTAACATAAATTAAATAAGTTTGATATAAAAAAATTTCAGTTAATAGTACCGCATCACCATCATCAAGTTCATTCCGAGATAAATCCAAGTGTGTAATACGTATAAATTTTGGTCCCGCATAGACAGATGGTACAAGAAATGTACAAGCATCACATCTTAATGCTCTTGCTATTGCACGCCATCCAACTCGACCATATACTGATAATTCACAATCACTTAAGTCAACATAATTTCGACTACTCACGAAACATTCTGCCAAGTAATGGATTACTCGGTCATTAAAAGGACGGGTTTGTCCATCACTTTCATCGCTATGTTTACTGCGATATCTTATATAACCAGGTAATTTCTTATTTCTTTTACGTAAAAAACCGTTATTAACAACAGATTTTACCATTTCACCAACTTTATGTGCTTCATGTAATGCTATAACAGTTGCTCTTTGTATGATATTAGTATCCTCATCCGGATGTTCATCAAACACACTTATACTTACACCAAGTGTCCACTCTGATACTCTTGAAAATCTTGGAGGTGGATTCATATTACAAACCATTGCTAGATTTTGACTTAATCTACCATGTTCTTCACTAGCTAATTTATTTAATTCTTTAAAATCACTTGCATCCCAATGCATAGTACGACAGTTAGTACTAATCTCACGTGATAATAATATATCAGCATATTTACAAAGTTTCATTCTTATCATAAGATTACTTTTTTCTAAATCTGATATCATATCTTCTTCATCATTATACTCACCTATTACTCGTTCATACATATGTCGACCTAATAATTTTTGTCCATACTTTTGCAGCATTGGTATAGGATCCCGATCGACATTCCAATCTTTTAATGTTTTAATTATTGGGTCCGTGAATGGGATAGCAACATCAGCGTTAATTGGCATTATTGATCGAAGTGATGGAACTGCATAAATTACATCATTATCACCATCTTCATTGATGTCATGTTGCGCTTTTACATCATTCTCATCAAAAAATATATTCGAAGTTGGTACCTGAGTAAGTAAGTAAGTAAGTAAGTAAGTGAGTGAGTGAGTGAGTGAGTAAGTGAGTGAGTAAGTGAGTAAGTGAGTCAATAAGTTCACCTTTACACCGATGATGTTCCATCCTTTCATTTGACCCGATTCAAAGTTATTTGATTCATTATCTTCCGGAAATCTTCGACCATATAAAGAATTTTTTTCTTCTTGATTTTCTTTATCACGTTTAATTTTTGCTTTTAATTTTAATGTTCTTAGATCAGGTTCTTCTTTTATTTTACCACCTTTCATAATTATTGCCATTTTTTTTTTATCTTCTTCAACGGCTTTTGCTCCTAAGATTTTATGATAAAATGTTGGTAAATTATTTTCTTTTTCACTTATTGACATTTCAGTGTATGTTCCACGGTCTTTTATTTGATTTAATTGAGTAGATGTTAGTATAACTGTCTTGGTATTAGGTGCCTCTTTGACATACTCACCATAACTAACAGCTGCATCACGTAATATATCAATTTCAGGGTAATAATTAGCATAAGTGTCGTCGTCATAAGCTGTGTTATCATCGAGTCGCCCTTCATTGCAACCAGCATATTTTAATAAATAATAAGCATTTTCTTTTAAGACGATTGTTACCGGGGTGTCACGTTGAGCATCTTCTACACTCAATAAATGAGGATACCAATGTATTAACCATTTTGTAACTTCACCATCGGCACTATTGGCAGCGATATGGAGTAATGTCAATCCTATAAATTAGGCGAGTAAGTAAGTGAGTGAGTAAGCAAGTAGGTGAGTGAGTACCTAATGAGTTACGCAAATTATCAACATTTAAATTAAATAGTGCCGCCCATTTAATTGTAAATACTTTCTCCCATGTAGATACTAAATCTTTCGGACGAACATCAGGCCAAGTAAGTAAGGCGTAACGTCTTTGTTCACGTATTATATCATCCCATTGCTGTAATAGTGTCATACCATTATAAATATTCTCAAAACCAAGTATTCTTGTATCTAATTTCAACACAATCAAGTTAATAACCGAGTCATGCAATGAGTAAATAAAGGTGTTATACATCTTCTTAAAGTAGCGAAATACTCCTGCTTTACTAATAATATAAAAGATAAACCCATACATATATAGAACCATAACTAAATCAACAAGAAGTGGTAATCCTCCACCAAAGATATTAAGTGATGTTAGAAACTGAAATTCTTTCCATGGTTGATACATATATGTAGGACCAGATATAAGCTGATCTTTCACTAGATCTGAGTATAAAATCCCAAGACATATAACGATTACCATTAATCTACCCCAAAAATCCAACCACCGATCTAATGGGACATCATATGGACGTATAATATATGTAATAAAACCATAAATAATAGTAATAACGATGAGATAATAGAATCGCAAGTGCCATTCAACGAAGATATTACAGATTGCCATCGTGATAAGTACAACAATCCATTCAGATATAATAACCATAAAAAAGTAAACATTATTCCAATTGAATGGGCATAACATGAAGGTTAACCCAGCTGTATCAATAACTGAGTCGAATATAGTGATGGACAGTGCGTGATCAGTAACAAATTCTATTTTTGCTTTATTAAATTCACCAGTAATACGATTTTTTAAATGTTGTATTGATTTATTTTTAGCTTTTGGTTTTAAATTTTTTCGCCAATTTGCATGATGTTCTTCATGATGTGAGCCAACACTTTGACCTTTACGTATTGTAACAGTTTTACATCCATTTAATACATAAGAAATGGATGAACTTATAGAATCGGTTAGTTGAGACATCGTGGTGCGAAGGTATTTTTTCACTGATCCCATGAATAATTTTACCCGTTTTATAGGTAAAAATCGATGAGTAACAACAACCATTGCCTCATACAACACTTCTGCACCTGTTTTGACATGAAATTGATCATGATGATCATGTACTTGATGATGATGTTCATGCTTATGACCATGGATGTCAACGGTAACAATAACTACTGGTGTTTCTTCCTTCTTTTCCTCGGGATAAAAAGCACTACAACATCGTTTTATTATAAATTTGATGGGTTTATTGAGCATCGTAATAGGACCATAAATGAGATTAATTATATCAACACACAGTGATATAACCGCGTTCACTACGTACTTGATAAATTCTCTTACAAAGCGACCTTGTTCAATACTTTCATTCTCTAAATATAATTTACTCCTTTCAATAATAGAAAATGATGAGGTAAAATATTTTTCTTCTGTTGCTTTAATAGTACGAAGTACTTTTACAAAAGAAACCCATCGAGAATTAAGTAATTCGGATGCTGCAGTGTCGAGTACGCGATAGATGAAATAAGTATAACCAACAAGCATGAACCCAAAGCATATACAGCCAATGGTGTACAACAATGTACCTAGGTATGAGTCGCATGATACTATTTGATTATCTTTATATAATGAAGCACCTTCTCCATATGATACTCCATAAGTAGAAAGATAAGTTGTGTGCTCTGGACATGTATTCATAGAAATATTTACGACATGATACGGTGGGAATGAACTAAGAGGAAGTGAGGGAGTGACTAAATAAGTAAGTGAGTGAGTGAGTACCTAATATAACAGGGAGTATAGTAATTATAATTACTCCTATAGGATTTAGCATGATAATCATTCCAATCTTGTACAAATATTAGGGTCTGAGTAAAATTATATAATACTGGAATATACAATAGAAGTATCAGTGACATAGCTAACTCTAGCTTGACTTTATTCACTTTTTTGAAGATAATTCTACTAGTATAACCAACATTTTGTGACACAAAACTAACAAATGCACCTTCTGTAGCGCGAAGTAGCATATAACCAATCAACCATATGATAAGCGTGATAGCAATAGTTAATGCTAAATATGTACCGATCATACGAGGTTCTAATTAATGAAGTAAATGAGTAATGAAGTAAATGAGTAAACTCATTGAATAAATGAGTGAGTAAAAAAGTGAGAATAAGATACCAGGTATCGCATTATCATTAGCCTCTCTAGCAAACACATATACAAATAAAACAAATAGTCCCATACATAAACAACCTGAATGGTTTTAAGAAATAAGTATGTGTGAGAGAACGAGTGAATAAATAATTGAATGAACCTTTTAATACAGCAATTCCTATCGACAAACTTCCACGTCTCCACCAACCATTAGCAACATATCTATGCAAAATATTTACAATATCCTCCTTATTTGTATAATCTTGTATTTCCCACATCTTCAGCAAAAATAATATTGCAAAAATAGTAAAAAATATTCCCAAGAAAAAATGGGAAAAATACTTGATAGCATGCCAATTTTTTTCATTGATAAATTCATACTCAATACCAAGTGATGGTGTCTCACTTGGTACATCCGCATAATTACTATTGCCGAGATAGCGATGACTACCAGGGACACTATTGGAGCTGCTACTTGCTTGATCTTTGTAATTATTAGTATCAACATTTGGAGCATTGAATGATTCTATCTTATAATTTCCAGATAACAATATATGTAAATACGGTAAACATTTTTTGTAATAATATTCAATTGCATACAAAACATCAATTAATGGTCTAGAATAAAATCTTAATGAATAAAATAATGGACCTGCACAAATTATTTGAAACAATATTGGTAATGGAATTGCACGATTATCAATTACTAATGCGATAATTTGTAATGTTGTTATTAGTCTTACTATTCTCCAAGTATTGGCCTGGTCAGTAAACTCAAAATTTTTGGATAATCTTGATGGTTCATCATCATCCTCACTATCAACACTAAATGCATCATCTAAGTGAGAGAGTAAGTGAATAATTAGTGACAATTAAGTATATAGAGCAAGTAATAACCATTATCTTCATCACTATCAGCTAAATCTACACCATATGCAAGTAATTGTTTCTTTTCTTCTGATATATGTTTCTTCTTCTTCGTTGGAGCTTTTACTTTATTGCCTAACTCGACAACAGACATATTATTCAGAAATACAACTTTTTAGTTAGGATTTTGTAGAGATACTCTCTTTTATTAACTATTTATCCCAAACAGTTCCATATTTCTTCATCGAATACAACATTCAATTTTAATTTTAATTTTTTAAAATTTTTTCAACAGTTCGCCGCCGGTACTGATATCGCCGGTACCCATTCCGAAAGTTTCCGTTAGTTTTATTCTATATTACAATTATACAACAAAATATTATACTCTGGTATCATTTTTAGAACTGGTTGGTTGCGATGGCGCATAACCAAAAAAATACACAGCTGGATATGAGTAAGTAAATAAAAGAAGTAGTGAGTATGATGAGTGAGTGATATACCTAATAATACAATACAAGCTCCAACACCGAACGCAACATTAAGCGAAACATCGTGAAATAAATAAGATGATGCCATGCAGGATAGCACAATGGATAATGATGTTGCAAATCCTTTTAGCACGTTGTCAGCATATTTTACAACTATAGCTACTATCAGTCCCCCCGCAGCTTGCAATATTATTACTAACCATACATAATAGTTATATCCTATAAGGAAACGAGTGAGTGAGTAAGTGGCAAGTGGGTTTGTAGTAGTTGAGTAAAACCTGAAAAAAATCCTCTAGCACTAATAACCTCATAATCTCTTGTATAACATGAAATAGAAGCAATGGATATACCAATTAATGACAATTGAATATTTCTTAACCATATTGATGCTTTTGAAGATTTTAAAACCATTTCAAAATAAACTCCCGCAAATCCGGATGTCATACATCCGCATAACACGCTTATCAACCCCAAGGTTTGACTATTGAATCCAACTTTACTACTGCTACTACTGCTATTACTACTACTACTTACATTATCATTTAATTGGGATAATTGGACTAATGACACACCGCCTAATATACGAGTAAGTAAGAAAATCAGTCAGTAAGTAAATGAGCGAGTAAATGAATGAGGTTTTACCGGATAAAAATACTATAGATGTCCATTGAATAACACTTAATTTTCGTGATAACAACAAAACAGAAAATATTGCCGTTGTTAAAATTTTTAATTGAGACAGCACTTGGAATACTGGCGCAGATAGCAATGATATAGAATAATATTGTAATGTATTTTGTACTGTGTATAAAATGGACGGTATGGTTAACTTCATAAAATCTATTCTATTAACTACACACTCATCATATAATAATTTAGTAAATTCATTCATTTCTGTGAGAGTAAAGGATGACAGTATAAGTATGCAATAGATAACATGTAAGTGAAAAAGTAACCTTGATTTGAATCAAATATATAGCAACATATGAATGATATTATAAATTTCAATATTTCTGCTACTAATACAGCACTAGATGTTAAGTATCGAGTACTCGGTGATGAAAAGATCATGGTATATCGCATAGATATAGCTAACCCAGAGTTTTGTAGTATTAAAGCCACTAATGCCAAATATTTAGGCGGAATACGATTCATTAGTCCCATTTTATTATTAGTATTCATATTAAGATTATTTTTGCTACAAACTAGTAGAAGAGTAAGAAATAGGTTGTTAAGTAAACGGGTGATCGAATAACTATCGAATAAGAGTGTATGGGAGTTACCTCGGATGGGAAAGCTGCTAGTGCTATGGGATGACAGAATGTCGAAGGCATTTTTAAATTCCCACACTACCGGACTACGGTCCACCTATAAAGGTTAAAAACTTTTCTTTTCCATTTCTCCTTCTTGTATTTTGTAACCCAAGAAATAAAGTCGTGATGCAATGATTATGATTAACAGTACTCTTCTAGAACATTATTTGTTCTGCTGTAACGAGCACTAATCCCTACAATTGTTATTTTTCAAGAACGAAGATGATAGAAAGAAGTTCACTGTATCTGACTGTCCGACTTATTTAGTTACCGAGTGGTTCGCTCACTATTGTCACGAATGACAACGGCATCTTTTAAAGTATCTGAATTTTTAAGTGAAATAAACGATGGTGAATTATTAAATCATAAAGTTGATTTAAAAAAAAAGAAAGATAAATTTATCGCAGAATTAGCTACGAAACATTTGATTGATAAAAATACACGTACGACCACTTTATCTATTACTATAATTATATACTTACTATTGCGTTAGTTTTATACAAAAATCAAAATTTAGAAGATTTTCAGATTAAAAAAATTAAAAACAAATCAAATATTGTTAGTAAATCAACAGATTTTGCTGCTGCTGAAGGTAGCACATTCGACATGGCTTTAGGTGTGTATAATTTCACTTACTCGATTGCTTACTTATTCACTCTTTTATTAGGAGATTCTAATATAAAAACGTCCTCATACGTGGATGAATTTCGATCAACAGTAAAACATAAGAAACCTCCAAGTAATATAAGCGACAAATTAATGAAAAATAAAACAAAAAAGAATATCTTGGACAAGACCGTGTTAGATGCAATAGTGATGCAAGAGGCAAAGCGTTTAGAAACAAAAGCTCGCTTGATAGTTGAAGAAGGTATTTACGATGTCCATCAATATTTACTCTCTTAATACTTACTTAATCCACCTACCTAGCAAATGTATTTAACGAAAGATTAAATAGCCCATTACGATATGTTATACCTGAATCACATCATCAAAGTGATCATGAAGAAAATAATTTTAACGCTTACTTGAGATCAGATTTAAAAGTACCTAGAACAGCTATTCCAGTTGGTACTTACTTACTCAATTACTCGCTCACTAATTTACTCATTTACTCATTTACTCACTCACTCAAGGCACATCTAAACGAGTCAGTAAAATGATGATAAATGTGCAAAAAATTGATCCCAAGGATACTAGTTTACTCAAGCATAACCACAGTAGTAATAGTTTGCAGGCTTTATTGCAACAGGAGCAAGCTAATCCACTCACTCAGTCATCATCATCACCAATAATTCGTACACTAACACTAGATCATTTTTTAAGTGAGCATAAGAATTTATATCAAAGTATTAAGAAGTTTAATAGCACAATTCCAGCTGATTCTACTGTACCAGTTGGTAATGAAAATGGTATTATATTAAATGATGATACCGAAGTGTTAGATAATAAGGAAGTTAGCAATAGACTACAGTTAATTCACAAAGAAGCAATTAAAAATCGTTTAACTATAGAAAAAACCATTGAAATACTTCAAGCAAAAGGATGGAATACAATTTAAATCGTCACTATATATATTTATTACATTTGTTTATAAGATAACTAATCCCTGCTCATTCACATAGTGTTTAAATACTAACAACTAGTGATTTACATGGTTTTTTAGGACTATTACTTGTGTTACTTGGTGTAAGCTGTACATCACTACCTTTGGGTGTTTTATTTTTCATTTCACTCCATTTAACCTTGGATGGTATGAATGAAGTTGGTCCATAATTTGCCGCAGAATTATTATAATTTGCCATAGGAGAAAATGGTAACTGTTGTAATTGCTGCATATTAGGATTTGCTGTTGCATTTAGAAAACCATGTTGTTGCATTGATTGTATTGCGTTTATTACGTTCATTGGTATACCCATACCATACTTATTATTGCTTTGCGGTTGGGCCATTAAATGCGAGACCAGATCCGAATTATCCTCATCCGAGGTAGTTGTGTCTTGAATAACTTGAATTTGATAGTATTCACCATTGTAAGTTTTGATTTTATTCGCGGCACCATTGCTATAGTCAATAATATTTTTAGCTGTCATTGATGACGATGGTGTTGTTATGAAAGGATTAGAACTTGATACAACAGGCTTTGCTTTTACCACGGATGGAACAACTTGATCTTCATCTTGTTGAGGCGATTCTACGATAGTTGTCATAACAACTGGATTACTCTTAATGGTTCCTATTAAATTGTTTGAAGCATTGTTGCTTCCTACAGTTATAGGCGGTAGTAACGTAGGCTTGGTAATCGCAATGTTGTCTAAGTTAGTTCTGGTATCTGGTTTATAAGGGAATTCTTCTAGACTTCCTTCCAAATCAGTTAAATTTACACTTTGAATACTTGGTTCCTCAAGTGATGGTTCCATTGCAACACCAACCACATCATCATCCACTATTTTCACAGACTCATCCTGTTTTATAACAGATGTTGACTGTCCGAGGTCAAACTTACGTCGAGGTTTCTTCAATGCTGAATTAGGATCAGCTAATTGAGCACGTAAATCAAACATAAATTCTAAAAATTCACTAAAATCTATTGCATTACTACCATCCTTATCTACTCTGCGCCATATTTCAAGAAATGCACGATCATTTAACTCAATACCGGCAACTTTAAGACCAAAACGAATTTCTTCACGACCAATACGATTACTTCCAGTTAAATCAACGGTACTAAATATTTCTTTGTATAATAAAACGGTTCTACGATCTAAATTTTCTACTGATGCAACTTTTTCTGCTTTATCAAATATTTTTTCATCTTCATCTTGATTTTTCTTGGCTTCTTCCATACCCATACCAACAACACCAATGAATAACGACAATAATACTAAGGAACCAATTAATATAAATATCGTCCAGTATATTATAGCCAAAGTAATCTGAGGCGTGCTTTGCGTGCAATCTGATGCTTTTGAAAACCCAGAGTCAGCATCTATTCGAGTAATAAGTAAGTAAGTGAGTAAGTAAATGAGTAAGTAAGTGAGTAAGTACCATATCCAAATTGCTCGCAACCATACATATTAATATACAAGTAAGTAGTCCAATTATCAAGTGTTGCAGCATCAAATAAAAATGCCAAAGCTAAGTGCAATGTACCAAAATGCCAAACATCATTTTGACTAAAGAATGTTACGCCAATAACAGCGAAGAAATAAAAAAACATGAATAAAAGCACTGATATAAAGAACACACTCGACATGCCTTCCATGAGAGCAGCAACTATCACTTGAAGCTGCGGTAATGCTTTCATTAGTTTTAATACTCGCAGAAGTCTTAATAATCGCAATATTGTTATCAATGAGCCACTACCGGTTGGCAAAAATGACCCAACTACAACAATAAAATCAAAACAATTCCATCCATCTTTAAAATATTTTAATGGTGTTACGCCTTCGGCAACAATTTTTACTACCATTTCTACTACAAATACATATAAAATGATTTGATCTGCGATAATTAATTCCGATGCATAATCAGTCGCAATATGCAAGTCCGTATTCATTCCTACTGTTACACCTGCACATATGATAATTAAAGTAACAAACTGTTGAAAGTAACTATTTTCTGCAAATAATTCTGCATAATATGCGAGTGCCTTGTAATACGATAAAGGATCACTCCAGTTCACTTCTACTATCTCCTTCTTATCTTCTATTGCTTGGCCTGTAAATGCCAACTCCATCAATAATATTCTTCGTTTTGTTTTACGATCAAGTTTTGTACGATCTTTATATAGTTCTGCTATCTCATTAACTTTTTGTTTTTCTTCTTCTATTCTTGCTGCTTCCTTATCAAACTTCATTTGAACCATTGCTTCTGCCATTGCAGTACTTACTGCACCAATAAAAAGCGATAAGATACAAAATGCATTCAGTACAATAAAGAGAAGATAAAATATACAAGTAAATACAGGTGATGCCATTGGTGCATCACATAGCTGTAGTCCACCAACAACATCACTAGCTTCAAGAGGATCCATAGTATAGAATCCTGCATCATACACATCGCAACCATAATAACTGATATAGAACATATCGCCCCAACCATCTAATGTTGCTATACGAAGCAATGACATGAAGCAAATTTCAATGCTTCGCCAATGCCATGGATCATTCTGTTTTAAAAATAATATACCAGCTATGGCAAATATATAGAAGCATAATAACATTAATATGACTATATATATAATAGATGACATTCCTCCTGCTAAACCCATAATAATCATCTGTAACTGAGGAATTTTACGAAATACTTTAGCTAACCTCATTAATCTAACAAGTCTTAGTAATTTAACTGATGAACCATCTACTGGTACAACATTTGGTAATGAAAATAGAACTATAGCAAAATCAAATAAATTCCACTTCCATTCATCACCAACAAAAAAGAATTGGGGACCTTTACCTTCGGCAAATATTTTTAATACCAGTTCACCTGTAAAAGACCATAAAACAATAGAATCAACAATATTTACACCAACATTAGTTTCTAATTGAGGATACGTTTGTAATCCTACTAACAAACCAGCCAGTATAATGCATATTAAAATCCAGTTATTACAAAAACTTGATTTTACAATAATATCACATACATTAGCGAACATTAAATACTGTTTTAAAGGTGGATATTCATTTTGATATTCTAAATTTTCTAATTTCCTTTGAGCTTGAAATACTTGCTTAACTAACTGTTGACGTTTCTTACTACTACCTTCTATTGTTAGATTAGCATCTGCTCGAAGTGAATCCATACGTTCATTTAATAATTTACTAACATTAAATGCTGCCAACATTTTTGTATACCTCTAGAGAACCAGGTAATTAAGCTCTCAATGATAAGTCTGATTCAACAATTTTAGTGCCTACAAGGCAATATCTATGCAATAGGACATCATACTTTCCCGCTTCTTTATTAATTCAGGATGCAGCTTTTGGGTGATTCAGGTTTCAGGATTCAGTTATTTTCCGCGATAATCGCGAACCGGTCCCATTCCATGATACAAGAACAACAACTATGAAAGATTTATACTTAAGTTCAAACTGTTGTTTATCTGCTAATTTATGCACTAGCTGTAAGTTTAATGTAGTAATAATTAACAATTGAATTATTCAAACCTGGAATTACTATAGTATCCATTGTTATAATAGAAGTAACCAAAGAATATAAAGGGTTAATTAATTAATTAATTCTATGGATATTTTCTTAATTCTATAGCTATCAGTATATATTCTCAAAGGGCCGCCTATATGGCAATGACCATCTTGTTGATGATGACAGAGAGTGGATATACGCACTCGAGAAGAAGAATTAAAATGATTCTTCGAATATTAATTTTTCTTTTCCTATTTTCATCAATAGGGAATAGGTTCACACTCTCACTTATCAAATTTACTCACTTATATTTATTATTTATCATTTATTTACTTAATAGTTTCTTTACATCATTTATAAAAAAAATAAATAATATTATTCATAACGAGTACACAAATGATAAAAGGTATTCACTTACTCATTTCTCACTCACTAAGTCACTTACTTACTTCTTACTTGCATATAAAAGTGATATTCTATCATTATTATCATCATCCTCATCATCATTACCTATAACATTACCATCGAATGAGTTATCTTTTCATGAAATAATTCCAGCGCGATCAAATGATGTTACTATATTTGGTAATTTAACACTAGAATTTTGTAAGTCATTAGAAGTACCAAATCCAAGTTATGTTCAAGGTATTCCACAATTACTTGTTTATTGCACTCACTCACGCACTCACTCATTCATTCGTTCTAGTCTTATATGATAAACTATTATCAGTTACATCGTTTTCATTATTACGGAAAGGTGAAATAATTCAATATGATCTTAATAATTTTAATATACCGAAAGTTACTGGTAGAAAATTAAATGGTGATTATTTATGGCCTAATGAACTAACTGTATTCACTGATACAAATGGTAATGATGTTTTGATTGTACCCGATGGATTTCTCTTACCTGGACAAAATGATGGTGCTTTATATGCTATCAAAGATCCAAGCAATCCATCATCTCAACCTGTTAGAATTACAGAAAAGAAAAAAGGTTGGTTTTATCATCGCGCGATACATGTTAAGTTACCAGGTGGTGGCTCTGGTATCTTGACTGCTCGAGCAAAAAAACCTTTATTAGGATCAGGTAAAGGGGAGTTAGTATGGTTAACTATGCCTAAAAATTATGATAGTAATAATCCAGCTCAAGTCCCGTGGATAGAGACGATATTAGTTGAAGGACCAGATGTAATGTTTGAAGTAGTTGATTTAGATACAAGTGATAGTACTATTGAAGTAGTCGCTGCACATTTTTTTGAGCAGAAACTATCTGTTCATTCTATTAAATCAAGTGATACATATCCTTATGTAAGTATATCTGATACAGTGATATTAGACTGTATTGGTAGACCATATGGCTTATGCATCGCGAATATGAATAATAATTTAAGTGATAAACCCACTCATATTCTTGTTAGTACACATGAGTGTAGTTATGATATTCCATCTGCAGTAGATATGGCATTTTCTGCTGTTAATGGTATTTTTCCTCGAATAAAAACTGGTCGATTTAAAGGTATTCGAGGTGGTGAACGATTACCCCTAGAATCTGGTTTAATATCTAATAATATTGAAAAAGGTGGCTCATTATTTGCATATGCATTACCAAGTAAAAATAATAATACTAAATGGTCTCGTCAAACATTATTTCGTGGATTTAAAGTACGCGGTTGGGGTGGTATATTCAGTCCAGGTGCACCTGGATTTCCTTATGTATTTCATATGCCAGAACAATCACCAAAATCACCTCCAATAATTTTATTAGCAGGTGATTGTACTGGCTCTGCATATATTTTTTCACCAACATTAAATGATGGTGTATATGAGAGTACCTTATCACCATATGAGCTAGCATTTGAAATAGAATGTGGTGCAACAGTTGGTAGCGCTGCATTTCAAGAAATTACTCATGATAATGGAGATAAAAGTATTGAATTATATGTCCCATCTTATGAATTAAATAAAATTCATGTGTTTCAGTTGAGTAATTCACAAAACAAAAGAGGAAAATTACATCAAATTAATGGTGTAATAGAAAAAAATATCAAGAATAGACTATTAAAGTTATAGAAATATTGTATATTTATAAAATTTACTGTTTATTTTTTGGGGATTCCTACAGCTGATTTTGGTCTTGCTGTTGTTGTTGCAACACGAACATTTTTCTCACTTACTTGCCTATTTCTTGTGTTTATACTTTGAGTAACTACCTTTGACGCAACTCGATTAGGTTTTATAGGTTGTTTGATATTTTCACCTTGTGATGTTGGTATATTAGGTAAGTTCAATGCATCTCTACTGCCATGAACATGCTCTTGATTACTCATATTTGATGGTGATTTAACTAAGAATGGTGCACTATTTGGACGTGATAATGATGGTGGTGATGCACATGTTGGTGCTAAATTATTAGCAATTTGAACAGCAATATCAATTTTACCACGAAAAACATTACAATAATTATACTCATCATATCCTTTCTCAAGTATAATATCCCTGAAGACGGAGTCATTGTCACCATCATATGAATAAAGAAATTGAATAAAATATTTCTCTCTTTGATTCCATTTACCTAGCATTAAATGAGGATAACGTGATAATTTATCATTTAAATATGCCTCTTTTCGCTTATAAAACACTAACGACACCTTCCTAGTGATTATATTACCCTCGTCGTCATAGTAATCAGCTAAACGCCAAATATATTCATCTGTAATTGCATTTGGTGTCATTTGTATAAAATTAAATTTACCTAAAAAATATATTTTACTAAGAAATAATCTTTTTGTAATTGGTGTTGCAATATCAACGGCTTTGCAATCATTCTTATCTAAGCAATGACATAGTAGTTTAGGCGATGGGAAATATTCTAATACCTAAGTGAGTAGGTGAGTAAGTAAGTGAGTGCGTAGATGAGTAAGTAAGTGAGTGAGAAGATGAGTAAGTGAGCCTTACATGTTCTACCGCTTTATGGTAGCAATCATTAGTATCAGCTATAATATAAAAGAATATATCCTTATGTTCATTATACTCCTTCGCTCTAGCATTTGATGTGGTTAAAGGTAAAGTATATAGCAATAAAACACCCAATGATGACTGAATAGTCACGTTATTCATGATGGTATCGGCATCGCTTGCTGTTATTTTATTTTCTTTGTGATCCCATAAAGTGGGAAAACTTTCGATGGGTAATAGACCAGAACTATCCTTACACGAGGCTAGACCAGGGGAACATTCTAGTATTCGTTGGAATATTTTACTACACAAGTTACTTTGACTTGATGTATCTACAGTGACGTAGCCAAGCATAAGCAACGTATGCAAAGCAGTTCGACCATAGTAATCAACAATACCAGCAGCGTCAGGGATATATTCAAGAACATAACCAACAATTTTTTCACATTCTTGTACATTATTCATATAATTATAAGCATTTGGACGGTAATTTGTCAAGACATTGTGTATAGGAGGTAACATAAGCGTCTTAATATCATTTAAATAATCTTTTTTGATGTCATATTGGTAGTCAATAGTCCCCAAATACAGCGCAAGTACAGAGTAAACTAACGATGATGGGGATTGAAGGGATAATATGCGATGGAATAACCATTGAAAACGGAACATTAATGCTTTACTTGTATTAGCAACACCTTCTTCATAGTTAAATATAGTGGTTACTTCATGAGTATCATCTGCATCTACTAACACGGTTATATTATCAGCATCAGGTGTCTGATTTCTTAATTCATCAGATTGTTTCGATATCAAGATCTCTTGATGTTTGTTCAATAATATTTCCAAACAGTCCCATGACGGTGTACTAGTTACACGATTATCAGTGCATAATACTTTCAATGAAAATAACAGGGATAACATGGGATCAATGATTAACATGTAGTTCAATAGCTGGTGCAAATTCTTGATTATAACCAAGTGGTAAGGAGTGTATCGATTGATATCATCCCTGTCATGTAATGCAGGAGGATAAGCATTGATTAATGCCGCGGCAACATCAACAGTGCAATTTTTATACAAAGAAATGTATAAAGGAAAATGTGCCTAAGTAACACATTTATGAGCGAGTGAATAGTGAGGGAGTGAGTAAGGGACTTGAATACCTTGCCTTTTTGCTCCTGTAATGAATATCCACGAATACTAGCAAGTTTAGGTTCAGTCTTTACTAGTAACAGTATAACATCCCAATTAGGTTCTTTCTGAGACAAAGCTAAATGGAGTGTGGATATACCGACACGAGTATCTGGTGTTATCATTGATATTACTACATCGATAGCATTTTTAGATGGAGATGATGACTTGTTATTTGATTGGTTGTTCTTCGGTGGTGAATTGTTTAGTTTAATTTTTTTCTCTTCAAATTCATTTAATATAGGGATGTCAATCGTTGAAGGACACATACTGATTAAATATTCTACTAAGCTGAAACTAATTGGTGAATCTATATTCGTCTGTTAGTGGATGAATGAGTGAAAAGTGTAGAATATTTTTAAGTGAATAAAACCTGTAATGCATAATGTAATGGAATATAGTTATCTTTATCCTTCTGTGTTAATGATTCAGGAAACATGGTAACTAATAATTTTACACTATTCAGAAAATCATTTGGTTTACTATAATATTCTTGCGAATTTTGAATAACATAATGTAAAGGCAATCGACCATATTGATCCTTTAATTTTACACCATCGGGATACTTTTCACTTATTAAAACAAGTAATTCGTGTGTTTTTACTAAGTGAATAGGCAATTTTCCATCAGTGCGTCGCCATGAAACAGCATTTTCATTATTTTTTAAAATTTCATTGATTTCAAATAGAGTATAATTATTAATTATTGCATTATGTAGTGCTAAATTACCATAATTATCTGGTATATTTAAGCCGCCAGGTACCAATTGCGCTTCTTTTGCTTTCAATTTCATAATTTTACTTTCTAATAAATCGATTAATGATTGATCATTTAAAACCAAAGTTGTATCATTTGTTGGTATTAATGAGGTGTTCATTGTAGTAAAAGTTTTACAACTTAGATTAATTTGAACTGCCTTTAAACTTTTGACTTTTTAACAGTAACTAATTTTAGGCATAAGTTTGATTGATAATCAAGTCTGTTCGTTATCTGTTTTCCTTCTTTTTTTTTTCCAAAGATTTTTTATGTCAACGGGTAGAACAGGCCTGGCCTATACCACAATTAAGAACTAGTTTTATTAATAACCCAGCTAGAAAATCGAGAGAAACGTGTATTATTTGATGTTTACCGCGATATATCCTAAATTAAAGTAAACTTCATATATCTTGATGAATTTTACTTTTCCCCTAATCCCTTTTTTCGATTTTAGCCAGATCACAAAAAAAATAATAAGCCCAAAGTACAACTTTCACTCCACCCGCGTACTTACTCGATTATGTTGAAGCTCCCAGTTATCGCGGCGGATGGCTTCCAAAGGCCAGATGAT
>JACCDO011803394.1_pt1 | contig 18884 bp, 6 predicted proteins | sample 7446101 | NCBI WGS metagenome assembly JACCDO01 (sample SAMN15323440, study PRJNA562643) | freshwater metagenome | isolation source: river surface water | place: USA:Blue River Watershed | collected 2017-08-16 | reverse complement strand
TTATCGATGATTCCTTTCTTACTTTTCATTCTGTTTAATTATGAATTATGTATTGAACATTAATTATTTCTGTTTGTTGACAAAGTCAGCGGCGTTGAATCGCGATAAGAATGTTATTTAGATAAACTTAATTAGGAATTTTTCTAATTCTAGAAGTGAGTATAATTCATTTCCCAGCAGGGAAACAATATTACTCTTGAAAGTGTTCTAACTATCCTCTTCTAATTGCAAAAGTGATCGCACTTCACATTTAATACATGCATGTTCAATTTGAAGGGATTGAATTTCTTCAGTAGAGGGATGGATATCTTCATTGATTCTTCAAGAAAACACGAAATTGAATCGATTTGATACGAAGAAATGGCGGATAATGTGATAACAGGCATGACACCGCGCCTCAGCCCCCGTCCGCGATACCCATCGCTACACATTCCTGTCTTATATTGGTCGCGATCGGCTTTGCTTTCATCTGGAATCTTGGGAACAATTCTCACTTACGCACTGTATCCCGCATATATGACGGCTGTTAATTACTTAAAAAGCAAAAATGTTGGCGATGCATTGATTTTAACCATATTGTTAAGTGTTGTTCACACTGTTCTGTATGTTGTCATCAATGGTACATTGTATATTTGCGATAAATATAAATATTTCCAGGAGTATAAATTATGGCGAAATCCTACAATGTTGGGTGTAAATGAGAAATTATTGGCGCCAACCTTAGTAGCTGCAACCATTTCGCAGCTTATTACTTCGCCATTATTGACTTATTACATATATCCCATCTTTTTGAGATTTGGTATGACTCCATTTGAAGCAGATTTACCCGACACCTTTACTATCTTTAAGACCATGTTATTATGCCATTTATTCAACGAATTCGGCTTTTATTTCACCCATCGTTTATTACACTCGACTTTATTATATGGATATATACACAAACAACATCACGAATACAAAGGCACTATCGGTCTAGCTGCTGAATACGCGCATCCCGTTGAAGTATTATTAAGTAATATTGTTCCAACTATAGGTGGATTCTTGCTAGTGAGCACTGGACATCCGCTTACACTTTTGATATGGTTGGGATTGCGATTAGAGCAAACATACATGGCACACAGTGGGTATTGCTTTAAAAATACGTTACTTGATTATATTGGGCTTGCTCATGCTGAGAATGCAGCTTTTCATGATTATCATCATGCGATTAACTCGGGTAATTTTGGATCATTCTTCAGTGACTACGTATTCGGCACCTGTGATAAGTACCTAAAGGACGGTGGTTATGATGCATACTGCGAGAAAGCAATGAAAAAACAATAATCGTCATCATTATATTGTACCATATGTTCATAATCACATTAATTACACGGAAAATATTATACGTTAACTATGTATTTCTATATGATACATTAAGAATGCCTTCTTGATTTTCCTTCTTTCATTAAATCCTCAAATTGCTGGTTTGTTTCGGGTGATTGTTTCTTCATTTTATCAAAAAATATTTTCATTTCTTTCATATTATTTTCTGACGCATTAATTTTATCTGGATATTTTTCGCGTAATTTAGCATGTAAATCATCTTCATTCGGTGTAAATCGATATGCATATAGTCCCACCAATGCAGTAGGAATGCCTAACATTAAGCTGAACTGTAGAACATGGGCATAGACACGGAATCGCGGTGCCATCTGTGTGTACCTCTTCCTATCTTAGATCGGTCAATGCGACTCCACTGGGTAAGTCCGATGACGCGGATGACTCACTTCCTCTCTTGGGAATTTCTATTTTTTATATTTTTTATATTTTTTATATTTTTTAAAATGTAGGTACCGGTGGGGGTTTTCACCAGGTGGTGGAAATATTTAAAGAATAGAAGACGAGTGGTTAAATACACGAAGGAATGACACATTATACAAGTGAACGCGGGATGCTGCTACTGCTGCTGCGATTTTTGGATTGTTTACTGTTGATTGATGGTACGCTTTTATTATTATTAAAATTATTTGCAAGGAAGGACTCGGTCACAGAGCTCGGAGAATCAAGTGTGTGATTATTCTTTTCTTCATTTTCCCACTCAACATCGTCCAACCAATCGGATAGCCAATTACGATCATTATTTTCATTATTTTTATTGTTGCCAGCACTTCCTCCGCTTATGATAGTTAATGGTTTGTATGGAATTGGTTTTCTACTACTAATAATGCTACCGTGAGTACTCACTTGCTGCTTGCTAGCGCTATCATTGCCGATGTCTGTCACCAACGAGGTTAAGTTACTGCCATTATCGCTGTTCTCTACATTCAGCACGATGTTATTATTACTTATCTGACGGTACAATCTTTGATTCAACGTGTCACCTTGGATCGTAAATGTTGTTACGAGTAAATAAGCCGCCACTATTTCTAATAATTTACTAATTAATGAGTAGATAATGAAGGCGCAATAGTGGTTGGAAATCACCACCGGTATCATTATTAGAATGTTTAAAACAGCAAGTAATGATGTAATTACGCACGTACGAATATCATGTATTTCAGGATAATGAACACTGTTATGTGTCTCTGCAGTACCCGCACTGTCAGCTGTTGTGTTCATGATATTATGCACCAAGTCTATGCTATTTCTATAACGAATAAAATTTAAATCTTTGGTTATAATCAATCCATTTAATCCGTAGAGATTATATTGGTTGGTTATCACTATTGCGCAGCATGAGAAAATAATGAAACAGTTGCACACATTCGTGTAGATGGTAATGTCAGGATCCACCACAGCATAGCCGAGGCAGCAGATGATTATGATTCCAATGGATGTGATCGTTAAGTACTTCCTTATTAAATCGAGTATAGCCATATGACACCGATTATTCTGTCGACAATGTGTTATAATACCCACATTCCTCATTTCTGCTAAGTGCCAGACTTGTCTGATGATAACGGCTAGTAGTATTAATGGATACGATATAGTATTGATTAATAAAATATTCCGATTCCAATCATCACTTTTGATTCCAATCACGGCTAATTCGGTACATGCGAAATTATTGGTATTAGATTTGTACGTAACAAGGGTGAGAAGCACGAAGTAGCAAAGCCTTGCAGCACAAAGCAGACTAATTATTACGCCTTGCAATAGCTTACATGATTCTAATGTTGCTTGTAAATCATATCGATTCGATGATTTGATGAACCAATTTAAACATTTATTGATACTTATCAATGATCTATTCAATAGTGATGCAGAGCATACAAACCGTTTGCATAATGCAAATGCTACGAGCAATAATGTGGTAAACCAGAGAAAATACAAGATCAATACCCAGATAATGTATCCGTTGATGATATTGTCACTGGTATTGTCCCAGGTGTATACCTTGTAGTCAGAGCACCTCCTCGCAAAACTAGCAGTTGGAATCACAGGGAATATAACAAATGAGCTACTGTCGCAGAAATAATCATTGCTGTTTGGACCACAAATAATAGTGCTGTTTAACATGTTACCGCTGCCAACTGATGCGCGGATGTATTGTTGAAGGGTCCTATTACTCAAGGAATTGTTCATCAATTTCGATATGTCATACGAATTAAGATTGGTCATCTTCGAACTCGTCTGTAACGGTGTTTTAAATGACGTCTTCATTTTAAATACGGGGTAAACATGAGGGTATTTCTCATTACTGGTAACCTGAATAATTTGGCGAACGTACTCAATTGTCATATCAGTATTCTCACACTCTAATATGGAGCAGATGGCGGAAATTATCACGTAGTTATTGTTTACTTCATCTAAATGATAGTTTTCATATGTTGGACTTACATAATAAATAATAAAACTGGTAGCATTTTTATATGGCGATGGTGATAACGATGTTGGAAATGGCGTTGACGCAGATAATTGAGATGGTAGTGATGGTACCATTGATGGTGACAATGATGGTGGCAATGATATTGACATTGGTTGCGATTGTGGTGCCGCTAGCGACGGTGATAATGACGGTGATAATGAAGGTGATAATGACGGTGATAATGACAAAGACAACGGTGATATTGGTTGCGATTGTGGTGCCACTAGTGGTGATAATGTTTGGGATGGTGATGGCGATGATAATAATGTCGCTGATATTGTTGGTTTATTTGATATTTCTGGTGTTGGTGATGTAGGAATTATTGTAGTTGATATCGATGGAGTCATGGATAACGAATTGTAACTAGGGTTATTAATTTTAGTTGCTAGCGCTGTAGGCGATATCGTAGGACCATTGTTAAAACTGTTGCCGTTATTTACCACGGTAGGGACGACAGATGGTGCCATCGACAATGATAACGAATAGTTTCCACTTGTAGAACCGTTTCCAGAAGATCCTGGAATATCTACTAAAGGAAACGTCGTTGGGACTGTAACTGGGAGCTTAGGCACTGGAATTGCTGTAATAAAGACAAGCAGAACGCACACTTCTAGCAGCAACAAGCGGAACATCTCTCTCTCTTTCTTTCTCTCTCTCTCTCTCTTTCTTTCTCTCTCTCTTTCTCTCTCTCTCTCTTTCTTTTCTCAGACAAAAGCGTTCCGTTTTCACTCTTTTTTCTTGATTACACTCTGCCGGTACAGTACTGTACAAGGTATGCGGAACCAAAAAGGCTAAAAGTTTCGTCAGTGCTAAATGTTATGAGCATATAAACAACAAGGAATACAATGAATACAACCGTGAATGCGACAGTACAATTTTTCATGGAACCTAATCTTTTATCGCCTTAAACTTTTTTCCATAATTTTTATTTCTGTTTGAGCCGCTTTTGCAACCAAACTATTAATATGATGCGTGCGGCTTTGGGACTTACTTATGCCAGTACCATCGCTAATATTATATTTATTTAAAATTTGTTTCTTGAAACTTTGTTGATCAACGTATGATTGTTTATTCCAATCGACATTCATTCCATTAACGTCAATAACTTTGTCATTTCCTTCAATTATACTAGTATCACCAGACAATAGCAATTTCTCCAAATCGCGTTTCCTGTGTTTAATAGGCGCATTCATTTCACTGTCATCATCGTACATAGCGTCATTCATGTGCATCGTTGTGGTCGATGATATATAGTCATCAGAGTATTGAAATGTTGGATTAGTGCTGAATTGATACGCAGAATTTATAACATCATTAACATTTGATTTAGCTTCAGGTAATGTGAAGACTGAAATTGGTTTGTTGTTTATACTTGCAGACACTTCACCCGAATCATTTGTCATCATAGGTTCTTTAATTTTCGAGTTGGTAGATACTGAAGTCGTGTCATAACTGTGCACAAAACTACTTGTCTTACTAGCACTTACAGAAACTGGATTCAGTTTAGATGGGGGGAAATTATTTTTTGGTTTAGGTAATGAACCAAGAAGTATTGTCATTGCACTCTTATTCACCGAAGAATCCATTTCTTGATTTTTTTGTTTATTGTGGGTATCACTATCCGAATCATCGCTATCATCCATATTATCTCCTCGCAATAACGCATTCTGAATCGCTAAAGGGAGAATACTCACATCTAATTTCTTTGTCTTTGGTTGCGATTGACTGTTTCCTGGTTTGATGGGATCAGAAGGAGCGATTGCTTCGTGGACTGGTTCGTCTCCGTCCGAGTCAGCGCCGTAAGATGCGAGGAAGTCCATAACTACCACGCAAAATTATCAAAACCTTCGTGGTTTGTCAATTGTGCCACATGCAATTTGCATGATGCAAACCTGTCAACTTGGTGACAAGTCTTGGTCCAAACAAGTACCGGTGCATACCGGCAATAAATAGAAATAATTTCCTGGTTGAATTTGGTTAGTTATGTACAAAATAATGCATTACAACGGCCTGCTCAGCCGCTCCATGGCTTCGCTCAGCTCCTTTAATCTATTTTTCAGTGCATCGTTTTCGTTTTTAATTTCATTGCTTTTATTCTGTTCTATTGTAACTAAATTTTGTAATTCGTTTACTCTGAGCTCATGGGCAGTGTTAATTGAGCTTAAAATCTGTTTCAGTTGCTTGTTCTCTTCTATGATGTAGGAAGACTCTAAAAATGCACTGTGCATATTTGCTTCGGTCATAAGGCGTTTCTCTTCGCTTTCTTTCAATAAGCAATCAAGTTCCTTAATTGACATAGAAAGATGTTTTGCTAATTCTTGGGCATTTCCAGCCAGTTCTGAAGCCGCTGCTATAGTCGAATCGCCAGTCTTTAATAAATTATATTGAGCTTCAAGATCATCATACTGCCTCGACATTGTATGAACTGTTTCAATATTTTGCATTGTACATGCTTGTAATATTAACTCAATATCTTTCTCTTTTTGCTCGCTCTTCATTATCGCTTGTGATAATTCAATTGATTTCATTTTTTCATTTCTTAATTGATGGGCTAATGAATTGGTTGATTCAATGGATACCGTCTCCAATAGGACCACTTTATTCCGCACTTCACTGCTTAGTACTTTCATGGTCAGCGACCCAATGATGGACTTACCGATAATTTCATAACTTTTTCTAATGGAGTTCAAAAATTGACTGTTCCTTTCAGAAGATTCAATTTTTGTGGTATCAATAAATTGACGGTTTTGACGAAGCATTGTTTGCACTTCTTCAAGTTGAATAATCGTATCCTTAAGAGGGTTGACACTGGGAAACTCGTTGACATTATGGGTGATTGAAGGTCGAACAGCACGTGATCCGCTCTCGATTATTGTGTTACTATGTGTTGATAATTCGTCAAAATTATTGCTTTGAGTGTTGCTAAGGACTGGTTCTAGAGTGCTACGACTAATTGATGTCATTCCCTTTAAATAGGTATTACTTTTTCCACTATCCGTATCCATGCTATTGACCATGACATTACCCAGCTCTCTTATTGGGGCTGTAATGGATTTACTAGCCATTGATAGTGACCGCATCATGCCTTGGGTCGCTGCCTTTAGTCGACTGGTGCTACTTCTCTTAGCCTCTCCACTATTGCAATCCATCGATTCTGTACAATTATCATCAAATGACGTACGAGTCTTATCAGTGAAAATTCCAAGTGATGAACTTATAGAACTTCCGCGTCGTTTAGTCTGTCCACCAGTAGCACTAGGCCTGGCAATCACGATCCATGATTGTAGTGCATTTAGCCACAACACTTTCTCGTCGAGGGTTAACACGTCCATTACAAATTTTTCTCCAATATCATTTTCAAATAAAATCTGTCGTGATATGGATAAGCTCCGTGTGTTCTCGTCTTGGTTGGGGTCGATTACATGGACATTTTGCAAGTTAATTACGAATTCTACTACTTGCGAGTAAGGTTTAGGTATAAAATATATGCTGTCGCCTAACAGTAACGCATACGAACGGACGGTATTGTTGCTTATAGTCCCGCTAATAGTGCCATAGAAGTTACCACTTCGCTTAACGTAACCGTGATACGAAGGCACTTGTCCTACGGCAAGTATCCGTGTCATGTCTTTGAGCTGTTCTATTGTGTCATCTAGTTGGTTACACATGTTGTCTACAACGAAAAGTGTCTGCGATTCTTCGGAGGATGTTGATTTGGTAATATTTTCAATATTTTTAAGTAAATGATACTGCTCAACTAATGCTTCGGTCATACTTACTGAGATTTGTTCCAGTGCTAACGACTCTTGAATGGGTGCGTTAGACAGACTCACTGAGTCAATTTCAGGCGATTTCTCTATCGCATCTGATACCGACGGAGGTAATATTGACCTCATGACCCGTATAGTAGCCGTCAAATTATCATAATTAGTGCGTTGTTGTGATGAAATATGGCGGTTATAAGCATTCCCGATGCCCTCTACTATTGGAATTGAAGAGTCAATAATCGACCAAAAGTTCAATATCAAACGATGTATATTCAGGCCACAATGTAGCGAAGTGGTGTAAATTTTATTAAATAATTTCAAACATTCTGGTGACATTTGAGACGAAATATCTTGAATGGATAAATTAGAAACGAATTTAGTCACTTCACCCTCAATTTTTCGAATATCTGTTTTGAATACGAACGGATCCGATGTGATGTCTTCCGTGCGGACCTTGTAATCGCCCAATACTCCTTCGTGCAAATGTAATTTTATTAATAACGATATTGATAACACGAATAACGGGATGCTGGTATGCACATGCAACTGGCCAGATAAATGTAAGTCCGATATATTAAGGACTAACCCTATGTAGCTATTCGCCTCGGTGAAGGTCTCCACTAACATGATGTCGAGCTGATTGCAATTTCCTTTGAATAAAATAGGATTTTTCTTGCTTGATACTTTACCTAATTGATAACTGGTTACTGCGCTCAGTTTACCTTGACGAGTATTATCCATACCAGCAAGACGGTCCAACCAAGATTGAAAATATCCAAACACACTGTCTTCATACCACACACTTGGAGTTGTATATATGTTCCCAAACCCTCTAAGCACCTCGCTTAGCATAGCATTCACAAATTCCTCTGCTTTTTTAGGTATAATAATAATTTTGGCACCATCAAAAAGTTTAAACTCTGCTATTGCACTATAATTCTCATCATCTTCGCTGCTGCTTATGCTACTGTCCACTACATCGCACAGTGCATCGAAGCGTAGAGATAATACCGGCAGCACAGATAACCAATTAGATCCACTATTATTCGATTTCGAAGCCGCATTCACCAGTGTCTTCGTCAATGGATCACATGTGATGATTATAAATGGTTGGTTGCAAGCAGTGACTACAAAACTGCCGCAAATCCCTTTGAATATTAATATTGATTCCACTTTGTTTGCCTTTACATGGTTTGATAAGGCAGGTTTTTCCACTATGAATGATAAGTGCTTCAGAGCAACGCCAGTTACAATATCAGTGTTGTTAGTCGACCGGTAGCTGTCATTCGTTACCGCAATGGTGAAATTACGAATATGAAATATACTCAAATACGAAGGAATGCTGTCGGTTATCACGTGCTCTTTTGGTTTATTCTCATCAAACTCAATTGATTTACTTCTTTCTTCATTCAGTGTATCAACGGAGTGCGTCGTCAACTCATCTGCTCCATCTGCTATGTCACTTGGTGTAGCGGCGTGTACCTTCGTGAATTCTATTTTCTTTTTTGGTCCTCGCACGACCCATGTATAAGCTGAAGATTTGGTGACAAAACTGTTAATAGAGTCTATTGTTTGCACCAATTTTACTAAATCCAGCAACGACAGCTCGAGCTGCATGTCATCAATACCCAAGTAATTTGTTGATATTACGCTACTGTTTGGTATCCAGTAATACTCTCTATTATACGGTACCTTCGACAGAGATGAAGTAGGTATTATTGGGTCTCGAAATGGATGCGGGTCATTCGATTTAAAGAACATAATTGAAAATGGTTTAACCAGCTTCCTCTTCAATGAATACTTAAAGCCATCTGAGGGTACGCTGTTAGTATGCTTACCAGCTTCATCTGTCGCAACATATACCACAATTTCAGTAAGCAATGCTTCAAAACGACCAGTTAATAGATTTATTCCTCTTATATGTTTACTTAATTGTAATGCATGTGTCAAGTCGTTATAATTGGCTTGGTTACTGTGATGCTCGCGAAAAATATCAAACAAAAATTTAATATCTAAAGATGATTTCCACATCAAACTAATATGCTTAATGTCCACCATTAACTGCGCTGGAAGCATCATATTTTTATTATTTCTATCGCTTAAAGAGGGGAAAAAGACTATGCTTAAGCCGTTAATAAGTACAAAAATCTCCGCGCTACCTGTATCATGTACCTTATCCAAACGTTGAAATCCTGTTTCCTCCCATTGCCCAGTGATCCAACGGCTATCCCATGAGCCGTATATGAGCGAAAAAGTGTCACAAAACGTATCTAGAATGATGGTCACTTCTAAGGGGTTCACACATACTTCCGTTTTAATGGCCACCCCTTTTCCAATGGGTGGTGGTGGCCAGTTGCTCTCTTTCTTGTACACATAGCAATGGTCATTATATAGGATTTCGCTATCAAATAAATCGATCTCTTTCACTCCTCGCGGTAACAGATTTATCAGTGAAGGGCGTCCATCGTCTTGTTTGATAGTGCGTAGTATACATGTTTTCTGTGTGCCATGGTAATCATATATATTAATGGTACGTAATAAAACTTGTAAAACGGACTCAGTTACACCGGCATGCTCTGGCCATAACGAGGAGTACAATAACCCTGTAATATTCAACGTGATTCCTTTAATTGTCTCCGCTTTCATTCCGTCATTTTCGTGCGCAACATCGAACTCATCAGTCGAATCGCCAGTACTACTAGGTGGTTTTTTTAAGTCATTTAAAGGAAAAGTTATACTTAGTTTGTCTACTTCTAAGGCTAAAACTAATCTCAAATGAGGCGGATCTTCATTTGCATCTAGTGACGACCTTTGGCGCTCTTCTCTGTCGTCAAACTCTACTGACGTAACACCTATGGAGTATAATTCTGCTTCCAAAATATCCAAACTAGCCAAGTCTTCACCTTTAAGGTGATCACGAGATACACAATACTGTCCAGGTAAATGTAGTGATGTTTGATTATGGCCAATATCTTCTACAAATGCGGCATTTAGTTGTTTTTCCATGATATTACTACGTTCATTATGTGGATCAGGGCCATAAATTCTCTCAATTACATCATCCCGCAAAAAACAATAGAATAAACTAGTCAAAAAATGCAAAAATTCGGAAAGAACTTTCTGTTTGAGAGTCATCTTAATCTCATCAAAGTGAAATGATAATTCCATTCCTAAAAGCATGTTATTGTCAAGTCTTTTTCGCAGACATAATCTAGTTACAATCGGCAGATTGTCAATTAATTTGTACACATTGTACCCTCTACTGCTGTGGCATGCACCATAATAGTATTTAGTCATTATCATTTTCATATCGGACCCTTCAATTAACTCTTTGGAAATGGAACTCCACATCTCGGGGTTAATTAGATAAACTGAGCCTTTCTTAATGTCTAACTTTTTATAAACGAATAAAATGGGACGAGGACTTTGTCTTATACGCATACATTCTTCAATTTCTGCTTCAATGTCATTATGAGTAGTACAAAAGTATCTTATGCCTATAAACTCTGCAACAAGCACGGGTGGTGTCCAATCGCCAATACTCGTTGACTTCGCTCGACCCAGAGTGCAGAAGCCGATTACAATTCTATTGATCTCAAAACTCAAGGAATCAACAATTCGGTCGAGAAAACCATATTTATTATGGAATTTACTCTTGTTATTTGGATCATTAGACTCGTTCTTGGGTGATAATTCAACAATTTCATTGACTTGAAAAAAGATTTCATCTATAAATACAGTGATGGCTTTACTTTGCAGCGACATCAAGTTCGCTTCAATAGATAGCGTATTAATGAAGATTCTTGTAAATTTTAATCCCGGAAGACTTTGCAGGAAAGCCATCTCGTTTATAGCATCGACATTGATATCAACATTATGAATGACAGACTGACCTCGAAAGAAGTTCGTCGACACTTGCTCTTTCTTGAAGTTATTAATATACTGCTTAAGGTAGCCAAAGATTATCGACGTGGCAAGTGACTCCATGTGCTTATTCTACTGCGTCGTCCAAAAACTCATCGAGTGAATGTCAAACGTGACATCAATAGGTATGATCAATGTCGGAAATCAAATCGCCAAAAAAAATGTAGCGCCGGTCCTAGCAATGGACAAGCCTTCCGACAAGGCTGAAGGCACATACCAATATATACATGTAGAACACTTTATTGAATATTTTACATTATTTACATTTACATATAAGGTTTGTGATGCTTTAATGCATTAAATGAAATTATTTATCCTCTTCTTGTCCATTGCTGAATCGTGACTGGAGCTGCAATGTCCTCCTCGACGTCGCTGCTTGTACTGCTGCAGTAGCTTTCATCGTCGTCTGAGCTAGTGGCCCCGTTAGTGCTAGGAATATCTTGTTGGGCAATTTCGTCCTTGGTGTAGTACATTTCAACTGTCTTGTTCACAGCAGCTACCTTATGTAGGTCCAGCGTCAATCGACGATGTGATCGCCAATACATATAGCCAGCAAATGCGACAACCAAAACCACCAAGATGGCTATTCCTACCTTATTAGTAGTTATAAATTTAATGAATATATACGTGGCGCCTGTTACAAATAATGGTTGTGTAAATCGAATAACGACTCTTTGGTAACTGAAAGGAGTACTTCCAATTACTTTTAATACGCCGAATAATGTTGTGAAGACTGTTAGATGTCTCAAACCTAAAAACCACTGCGTTGGATCAATGATGCTTTGATTGTATCTCCATTTTCGACTCAACATTTCTCCTGGTAAATGGGAAAAGTATGCCTTCACCACGACACTTTCTATTTTCTCGGGGAAATGAACGCATACATTCGTTGAGACAAATAGAAATGCGGGCGCATTAAGGAAATACTTGGTGTTTGGAATATATGAACTGAAGAATTTTTCTAAACTTTCCATCATATTCGTTGTTGCGAATAGCACCTCGCGATGTACCATGTCGGGCACCACGAAGTGAATCCAGAGACACTCGATAGACTCTACAATCAACACCTCCATCACTAGCTGCACAATGCAGCCAAACATGTATGCCCTTTGCCATGCCACTCCTTTGACAAACCCATAGAGCACACAGTAATAGATGAAGAATAAATTAATTAGAATCATTGCAACAAGAAGCACTGCTTTGTATCCATTTGTTACTAACGTAGTAGATTTAAAATCTTCATCGATTTTTCTTAAGAAAATTCGGGCTGCTGGAGTATCACGACCCAGCAAATCAAGTATAAACAGTGTGAGTATTTCAATGCCAACATGTTCCTCTGGCAATTGACGTAACTTAGCGACTCGACGTGCAGATTCATCACAAACATATTTTATTTCTCGTTGCAGCTTTCTGTCTGCTTTGTTCGAAAAGTTGCCTGCTGGATCAATACCCCATTGACTATCAAACTCGTTTCTTTCATCTCTATGTAACAATTTTCGCTGATAATTGATATCCTCTTTTAATAGATTGAATTGCTGCACATTAATTGGTATATCTGCAACGCGGGGTATGTGACCCATTAGACGTTGCCAAATTTTATGATGGATTCCTGCCGAGAAATTTGCTTGGCGTCGGATTGGTATAAATCGAGAATCTATTGGAGCAGTATCAGCTTCTGTTCCCATTAAATTCTTGCGAAATAACTGTCGCGAAATGGTAACTGTTGACGGAGGTGCTGTGCATGGTGCACGATTCTCAGCTGCAGTATCGTCTGCGATTTTCTCTTCTTCTTCGTCGTCTGAATCTGATAGATAGCCTGCGTTGCACTCGTTTTTTACACTGATTTTCTTTTTGTGTCTGGTTTTATTAACTAATTCTAATGTTTTTGTGACGGAAGAGTTTAAAGAACTTAGAGACGTCTTTGCTAACGAATGAGCGAGTATAACTTTCTCTGGAATTTCTTTTATGACTTCCCTTGAACTTTCTTGTTCAGATTTGAATGGCAAATCAGTGGCAGCAGCAATATCAATTGTCTTTTTAGTCCTTGATGGTCCATTTAATATATTAGACATCTTCATCGTATCAATTGTAGGCGAATTCAACACATCAAAGATGTGCTCAAGTGGTTTGTCTAATATTGACGATGCCAACGATGTCATAATTAAAACAATTGCAACAACTTCGATCGTAAAATTTGGTTGCTTGTAACTACATGTGTAACCATCCCAGGAGCAATAAGACTCCGTTCGATCTAAAATAGATTTACGTATCAAGCAAGAAGATTCAGTGATATTCCCTTCGCAAGAGCCATCATCTGATGGGCCTTGCATGTCATAGAAGACAGCCAGTAAAAACATCAACATAGTCTGGACAGATAATAGATGGAGAATTCCAATTATTTTCTTCTCAACTCGGACTTTATTGCCTGAATAAAATAGCTTGAAGTACTTGTGATTACTGATGAACTCTGACCACAATCGCTGCATCTCATTCTTTTCTGAGAATGCAACAGGGATAATTGATTTTACATAATCGAGAATGTATTCCTTGGAATTTATTGGAGAAATCGTAAATGGTGCACGACGTGAGAAATTTACTTTACGTCTTCTATCTTCACTCTCTTTAAGCACTTTGGATGATATTGAAGACAACAGAAATGCTATCCCGCCGATCCACAATGCTCCAAACATCACTATTATTGTAAGCACTCGGTATATATCTTGAGGACTATCCATGGTGCCTGCCTGAGATAATGTACCAGCAAACTCCCCAGTAATGTATCCACTGGTTGCTGCGATGGTTATTGCAAAACTCTCTGCTTCATTACCCACAAGTCTGCGATTTGTTGAGGTTGATGATGGTATAAAGCATGAACATGTCGTATTCCACTCGGTGCCGTGTAGCAATGTGCACTTCTGCCCTGCAGTATTAGATGACAAGTCTAATGAACTACAAAAAGTGCGTACTAGTGTATTAGGACAACTAGAATTGTGCCAGTTATTGTTACTGCCATCACAAACATGAGTAATCACGTAACTACTTACAGAGCATGTATACTTTTGAGTCTCTTTCAATCCTAGTGTACATTGGGTTACAAACGTCTCATTTGTGCTCATTGAACTAAACGTGAATTTATTTTTGTTCTGAATCGTTATATTAATGTAGCTGCCGTCAATGCCATCATTTAATAGTGTTGATGCGACTCCAGATAACTTTATTCGAACAATATCACTTGTAATATTACTTATACCATTAATGTTATCTTGGTTCATTGTTATTACGCTGATTTTCACGGGCGCAGTCGCATTATATGTGGACATTGACACGGTATGTGGAACACTATCACCGATAACAGGCGTAGATATTGTCTCTACGTCATCCGTAGGTGTGAACGCTGATGATGATACACTAAACGACTCTGTTATGGTATTTATATCTACTTGGCCTCCATATATTTGACTTTGTACTTGATCGCAATATGTATCCAATGAAGCGAGTACATTGATAGCGACTACATTACTTGTACCATTATCGTTGGTGAGTTTTCTCAAACTACTATCGGTTGATTTGGACGTAACCAATAAAGATGATAACGGATCCAACAGACCAGATGTTATGGAGTAGCTTAATTTTGATTGACTTGAGCTATCTAATATTGAGCTCACCAAAGTTTGTACACCATTCACTGATTCATCATTCAAATCACTAGGATCTTGGGTGATAGACCCCAAATTGTCAATCCACAATGATGCAGTTGTTTGTGACAAGTCTTCGGACTCTATGACGCTACTTAATGATGAAACTAAAGCGTATCTTAATTCCTTTCTCGCTGAGCAATTCGATGTGCAATTGCTATCTATATTTAACACTTCACCTGCTACCGCTATTATGTGCTTCGATGCTTCAACAACACCTATATTCGATTGGAGCGCAGACATTAAGCTGGTCTGTACATCATCATCGCTGTATCCAGAGTTGTATACGTTTATCATAGTACTTTTGTATACACTAGACTCGTATAAATCCATAACTTTGACTACACCATTCAATTTGTAATCATTATCGGGATCTCCACCGGGCAATGTTACAGCAGTATATGACACCGTGGATTTACTGCGTACAACAAGCATCGATGTAAGATTACTGTCAGCAGTTGTCGGTAAGAAACCAAATATGTACGAGATCGGTAAATCAGGGTCTGTCCATAAGGAGGCTGTAAATTGAAATTGTGTTGTCAACTCAGTGCCATTGGATGGTGAAATACTAAACAAACCAGGAATGGGAGGACTGTTGGTGGTCATAGAAATAGATGCATAACTGTCGCCACATGTCAAGGAAAATGTGTATGATGACTTGTCTGCCAAAGCGCTTGCTGACAATACTAACGTTACTGTGTTGATGGTCCCCGGACTCAAATCTCTTGTTACCGGAGTTAAGGAAGCTGCTGTCAAGTCAATTGCGTCGTCATCAGTGGACCATATTGATGTACATGGATATTGTAAATTAACTTCGCCACTAATAATCAAATTGTCCTTGGTGTTGAAGTTGATTAAAGTGTTTGCATCGGTGGTTATAGAAATTACTGGAGAAGCTGCTGGAATAATTTCTACTTTAATATATTTTTCAGAAATACGCGTTGCATCGTACACTTGCAGCGATATAGCGGCGACAGCACCAAGTTTGGATTCATCAACAGCTGCTAATTTGAATGTCGAACTGATGAAATTATTTAGCGTAGCTAACGGACAGGTAGTAGAATATCGAGGTGATATCTGGAAGCAAGTCCACTTGTACGATAGTCCAGCTGCAGTGCCATAAACACCAGGTTGGTCATAGTCATAGCTATTACCACCGTTAATTGTTGTTATTTCTCCAATTCTAACCGTTTGGTATTCACCACCATCGATTGCTGCCATAATAGACGCGGTTGCCACATATACTGAGACTAGTGCTGTGCTAGACTTGGTACTGACAGTATTTGTCACTGTTACTTCAATCTCATAAGTGCTACCTGTATCAAGTAATGATGTCAATAACTTAAACTTACTATCATCCTTAGAGACACTAGCAAGTTCAGAATGACCCTTAACGGACCAATCGTAAATGAGATTCGAATATGACTTAGATCCATCGCACGAAGACGTATACGCTGTAGAAGCAAGTTCCAAATAGGTATCTTCATGCGATATTTGTATTTGTGAGTTACCAGTTATGATCACATTTGGCACTAAATCCATGCTATTATCAATCGAAAGTGAATATATACTTGTAGAGCAAGCCGTTAGAAAATTGCATAATTTTACTTTTATGTCATACTCTCCGCCGCGAACGATTAACGAGGCTGGAATGGGCGTTGGGGGCGAGATTTGATACTGCGAGTTCAAAAAATCTTCAATTAAACTAGCGTTTATAGTGGTACTTATTACTGTGAACTCTTGGGAGAGCCAGTCTCTACCGCCATTAAACGTTGAAGATGACAAATCAATAATTACATCAGTGCAAATATCGACTGTAGCAGGAGCACCAATCACAATTACCGGGTAAGTCATGACACTTGGTTTCCCAATACTAACTGTGCTAGATGATATGGCCTTCCACTTATTGCAAACACTTTTAACTGTGGTGCATTTGGCCTTAATAAATCCAGATTTTATGGTAATGGTATCATCTATATTGAGTTTTTCCGATGACTCGCTACTTGGATAAATATTAAGCTTTGATAAATCACTCGAATCAAACTGACAAGTGGCACTAGTATCCACATTGAATGACAACAATTTGGCACAACTGAAACTGCCAGCGTAACCCCCACTGTTAGTTAGTCCACTAAACTGTACGATTATATATGATCCATCTGAACTAAACTGAGAGGAAAGAGGGTAGGGAGTCGGTGGCTCTGCTTCGGACGATATAACAGTAATCGCTTCACCTTTATCACTGTAAACAATAGAAAATTCATCACGTGATTCGCCAAAAATTGTAAAATTCAATCTATCCGTATTAGGGGTACCAGCTGCGTATCCGAAGCCTAAGGTATATTTTGTCGTGCTGCTACCAATTGATACCAAATTTGGAAATATTTCACTTGACACGTACAAAGGATCTGAAGTATCATTTGAAATCACAGATGCTCTCACATAAACTTGATTTGATGGCAATGATTCGAATGTTAATGAAACGTCACCGACCAACACATCTCCTTCGACTAAACTTGTGGTACTAAAATCAACATATATAGACTTGCAGCAAGCAGTAGTCTGTGTTACCTTGGATGTCAACATTAGATCGCTACTCATCACTGGTCCGTAGTAAGATAACGTATAACAATATACATCATACGATGTAATTGGACTCAAAGAAGATATAGTAAGATTGGCCATTCTAGTGACAGTTGTGGCCATATTATTCATAAAATAAATTTCTTTTATTGTTGGTGTGTACATCATAGCAGATTCGAATGCGGCACAATAAACAATACCATCATCTGATAATTCCAAATTTACTTCAAATTCTGATTTAGGAAAATTTGTTGATTGGTACACTTGTAGTGATAGTATGTCAGGAGCAGGAGCATTGGTTGGGTGACTCGTTGGGATAGTTGACGGACTACTTGATGGTTGTGATGTCGGTTGTGATGTCGGTTGTGACGATGGTTGTAATGATGGTTGAGAGGACGGATTCGTTGTAGGTTGTGCTGACGGCTGTGATGACGGTATACATGTAGGCTGAGAACTTGGATATGATGACGGAATTCTTGTTGGCTGACTTGATGGTTTGGTTGTGGGTTGTCCGGTTGGCTTAAATGTAGGTTTGAGTGTTGGTGACACTGTTGGCTTCCCTGTAGACGGAACCGCGGTTGGCGAGCCAGGTAAAGGTGATGGGTTTGGAGTTGGTAAATACGATGGTTTGGGTGATGGTTTTGATGTTGGTTGTGACGATGGTCGATTGGTAGGCTGCCTTGTGGGTTGTCCTGTAGGTTGTCTTGTAGGTTGTCTTGTAGGCTGACTTGTAGGTTGTCTTGTAGGTTGACTTGTAGGTCGTCTTGTAGGTTGACCTGTAGGTTGACTTGATGGGTGCGATGTAGGCTGTCGGGATGGGTGTGATGTAGGCTGTCGGGATGGTTGTGACGACGGTTTAGCTGTGGGTTGCCTAGTAGGTTGAGCACTTGGTCCTGTACTTGGTTGAGCACTTGGCCTTGTACTTGGCCTTGTACTTGGTTGCCCAGTTGGTCCTCTGGTTGGTTTACTACTAGGTCGTGATGATGGTTGTCCAGATGGTATAACTGATGGTTGTCCAGATGGCACACTTGATGGCAAAGACGTAGGTTGCGACGACGGTTCTGAAGA
>JACCDO011521081.1_pt1 | contig 18891 bp, 15 predicted proteins | sample 7446101 | NCBI WGS metagenome assembly JACCDO01 (sample SAMN15323440, study PRJNA562643) | freshwater metagenome | isolation source: river surface water | place: USA:Blue River Watershed | collected 2017-08-16 | reverse complement strand
TGGATCTATGGATAGCACGTTGCGAGTATGGAATACGGAGACGGGCGAGTGCGGCCGGGTGCTGGAAGGTCATACTCGTGGTGTAAGTTCAGTAATGAGTTTACCTGACGGCCGCATCGTTAGTGGATCTAATGATAAGACGTTGCGAGTATGGAATATAAGCGATGGTAGCAGTGATAGTATTCGCTGCGTTACAATGTCCCAGTATTTGGTAGGGAAAAGTGCGGAGTCCAGTTTTGCGTTTCCTTACGTTTTCGACGCAGACACTAGAATAAATTGTTTCGCTTTCGTGGAGAGCTTGTGCGTGTTCGTTGTGGGCACCAGCACTGGCGGCTTGCTATTCTGTAGATTAATCCGCTAAAAGTCTAACTTAAAACCTCTTTCTCCTCGCATTAATTAATCCCTAACCTTATGAAGAAAATTCGTTTTGAGAGTGAGTCTCACGCTGTGAGTCACTGAGTAGGCGAGTTAGTGGGTGATTAAGTGGTCACAGCTGTGAGAGGTGAGTAGGGCAGAATGAGCGAAAGCCTCGCGATCGAAATTTACGAGAATGAAGAGTATGTGTGGAACGAGTGGCGTCCGCACAATGAATTGCATTGGACATATAAAACATTAGAAAAATGTGCATCACCAGAAGATTATCAACCAACTATTGGATGGATTTGGGTTAGTAATTGGAGAGTTGATAAGCGAATGGAAACAGATCGGGATGGTTGGGAGTATGCATCAGTAATGAATCGCTTTTTAAATGAAAAAAGAAAAATCAAAACTGAAAAATTATGGAGTGATAAAGCACGTAGACGATTGTGGACACGTATTATGAAACGGGATGTGCACGGGGTTAAAACTGATTTAACTAAATTAATGCCAAAAATTCAAACTGGTTTAAAAGGTTTACAATCTGCAAGGATAAGAATTGAAGAAATTGTAAAATATCATCCTGACTCAATTGAGTCGACACAGATGCAGGATTTGGTGACGTCGGTCAAGAGCAATATTTCTGATATTAACAAATATTTAGATCAAGTAGAAAATTCACAGACTGCTAGCTCATCGTCACATGCAGCTGTTATAAAAAAATTGAGAAATGATGTTACACGTGAAGAAATTGCAATAGATCGGGCATTATATCCCAACAATAACACAAATAATAGTAATAGTGCTAGTAGCGTAGGTAGGGTTGGCAGCAACAATAGAGGAAGTGTAAATAGCGGGTTTGTTCCATTACGAAAATTAGGAAGTAATAGTGGTTCATTTGGTCATGGTAATAGAAGAGGTAGTTTGAGGCATAACGCTGCGGGTAACGAGCAGCAGAATAATGAGGGCAATAGCAATGATAGTGTGTTAGCAAGCAGTTTTGGGGTAGGTTCATACAACAATACAACTGTCAAGAGTGGTCGTGCTGATGCATTTGATCCATTTGTATTGGGTAACACGTCCAAGAGCAATAACGACGGACTTGAAGACGGAATGTTTATTGAACGGTCGGTAGAAGAGCGAAGAATTATCGAAAAGCTGAAAGTAGTGGAGGAGTCGGACATTATGGCCGAGATAATCGAGGAAAGAAGTGAAGAAATAATGAAAGTTCACAAGGTACGTACCATCCATTTGTTTCTCATTCAGGTTCTAACGGATATATTCTTGCGTCCTACAGGGTTTAGTTGAGGTAAATGAAATGTTTGCAGATTTGTCGCGTATTGTGAAAGAACAGCAATTATTAATAGACACTATTGACGACAATGTGGATGAGTCCCACGCTAAAACTCTTGGTGCGTATGAGAACATAGTACAGGCGAACATACTGCAGAAGGAGGGAAATTGTATCATAAATTAATTATTTATTTGTATTTATAGAAATATATTTATTAGAAAATTCCACTTGAAATTATTATAGTGAAGTACATGCAAGTGTGTGAGATGGAATATATACACGATTATGACGAGGAAAGCAACTTCTTCTGCCTGGCGTTGACAATTGTCTGTTTCTCGGTGGTGTGGTTCATACCAGACTCAATACTATCTAACTTTCCGGCTTGTAATTTCACTTCCGCGTTCATATTCGAAGCGATACCGGTTAAATTATCAAGAATACCAGATATTTTATCAATACCGTCATCGATCTCTTGGTCGTTCGACTTCAATCTAGCGAGTCCAGCAGCAGAGTCCTCGTCTAAATCTTGATCGCTGCTCTTCTTACCGCGACCAATCATGCCGGCGCTAGTGAGTCCTGTTGCGGTCATACCTGCTTGTCTACTACGTGGAACATATCCAATTTTTTCGGCTTGAGAAACAGGTTTTGTTCCGATTCTAGATGCATTACGATCCTTCACTTCTTGTAAAATAGCGTTACCACCACCTCTTTTGTCATGATATCGCCATTTTCTTCGTCTTACATATGTATTCCATTTCGCGCTTGATTCACCTAACCCTTTCTTATTCAGAGTATCAAAATCATATGCATACGTCCAACCTTCCGCATCAATACCAGATAACGAGTAATCAACAATCCAATTACTCTCACCGGGTTGTGATGAAATAAGTGCTGGGTCGAATAAATCGGGCGCAGCTAAGGTTGGATTAGAACAAAGTGCAAATCCGGAGGGTTTCCATACTCTTGATAATGATTCAAACTTTTCTTGCTCAAAAACTTCTTTTATTTTAGATACTTCTTCACTATTTCTTGCTGCTATTTCAGCTTGTGCTTCCTTTAATGCCTCGCGTTTCTTTCCACCAAACCAATTACCAGCCTGAGTGAAATGAATTGGTGAATAAATTAATAAATGAATAAGTGAATGAATGCTTACCCATAAATCAAATCTATTTTGCAATGATTGTGATTGATCTAATTTTGTACCGACAACTGCAATTTCAGTATGGATATCATCCATCTGCTGACTTTGTTTACGTAGTTCTTCTAACGATGCTTGACCAATGGCATTCACCTAATATGAGCGAGTAAACAGTAAGACAGATGAATGAGTAAGTGGGTAAATAGAAAATGACTGAATTACCTCTTCTGCTTGACGTTGTATTTTAAACACCGTTTCTTTGGTTTTTTGTTGGATTTCCTCCGCATCATTTAACACTTTTAAATTCGCATCGCGTCTATCCACCGCCATTTTAATTTACTAACTCGCAGGCTTACTCGCTCACAGACTAACTAACCGACTCACCCGCTCACTTTCTTACTCACTAACTCACTTAGTAACCGACTCACTTACTCAGTGAACCACTTCCTTTTACCTCTTTTTTTGGTTTCCGATTCGCTTGGGGAGTAGGTCTCGGGGTAATTCGTAACCGCCAAGAAGAAAATGAGAATTAGGGTGAAAAAAATAGTCGCGAACGAAGTCAAAACACTTCTAATGGTGCTAAACTCTGAGCCTTACTTGCAAATCATCGTATACGCGGTTATGGATGGATTTGTAGGGTATCGGGGGGTAGCCAAAGCGGATACGTCGGTTTCGGCATATTTGGCTTAAGAAGGTGTGAATAGGCGTTAATTGCTGGTGGAAACGGTGCTAAACGCGTCCGTATCCAACCTTACCTTACTAGTAGTAGGTACCGGTGATTTGGGATGAGTCACAATTTCCACACTCGATGAGTCATTTTATCGAAGAAAAGTGTTCGACTTCGTTTGACTCGGTTTGATTGAGTGTGTGAATAAGTGTGTGAATGAGTGAGTCTCGGTGCTATTTCAAATGAAATTCTTGTGTTTGTTATTGGTTTCGGTATTCACTGTGATGGTCCACTCCATGTTAAATGAGCAACTATCCATATCAAAATTGGGACTAGAAATTGTAAAAAAGGGATATTTATTGAACCCGGAAAGTAGTAGCAGTAATTATAACGGTCGTTCTACGATCCTGAATTTAGTTCATGTCAATAAGAATGGTAATGCACGGTCTGTTATTGGTAAAATCAATAATGAGAAAAATCGTTGTGAAAAAGAACTAAGGAACTATCAATTAATCGGTGCTGCATCACGTCCGTCTTGTTTCATTCAGCATGAAGATGTCGTTATGCTGAATGGTAAACAAATGATCATCATGGAAAAAGGAGTAAGTGATCTAGGAAAATTTATGCAAACAAATGGACCCGTACGCGGTAGAGAATTAAAAAATATTGCGAAACAAATGGCTAATATAATAGAGTCATTTCATGCAAAGAATTATGTGTGGGGTGACATGAAGTTAGAAAATATAGTGCTCACAGGTAATAGTGATAATAAAGGAAGTTATTACTGTAAAGCTATTGATCTCGAATCCGCGGTCAAAGTAAATTCACCATTGACTGATTTTTCTCCAGAAATATTAGGTACATCATCCGAATTCGCATATTATGTTACTTATCCGCTCACTTTCTTAACAAAATAGATGTTCAATTCTTGGAAAAGCTAATGAATAAGAAATCAAGTTATTTGAATGTTGACCTCGACGACGAGGTCCTCGGCAATAAATCTATGGATATCTGGGCGATGGGTATCAACTTGCTGTCTTTATATAATGGCAAATCAATTCTATCGAAGGACTTGAAGATATCGATGAGAGTAGTTCAATCGTACGAAGAAAACTTATATGATTTTGGTATAAATAGCGTGGATGACATCTTGTTGAAGCGATTACTTCAAAGTATGTTGAAAGTTAAGCCAACAGATCGAGCAACAATCACTGGAGTAAAATCGTCGCTTTACTTAAATACTATGTGAAATAAATTTAATACGCTGCGATGAACATTTGTATCTGTGTATTTATTGACTATACGTAACTAATCGGAATTGAAGTTTCTTTCTCGAGTTTTTTAGTAGCTTTTGGAACTTCTAAGATGACGGCATTCTCTCCTTTACTGACTTTGACCTTTGCATTTATTGCTTTAGGATTTATATCTCTTGGTAATTTTATGATTTGTATTCGCGACATTGTTTTGTATTGATCATCAATAGGAAAAGTCTCTAATCTGCACGATAAGTAGGTATAAATAAGTGGATAAGCAAGTAAGCAAGTAAGTTACTATGTAATTGTTTACCCAGGGACATCTTGATTAATTCGAATTTTTAGTTCTTTGATGGTATCTACCGTGATGGATATATCATCTTCTTTCTTAAGACGATATAATTCATGCAATGGTATTTTCAAGTGATAGTGATCCTTCAAGTCGCGAATAGTATATGTCTCGCCAATCATTTCATTGATATCACCTATCATGCTTCGCATCGGATTGATATCAGCAATACTGATGTTGAACATGTCTTCTAGTCCTTTGGAGGCTTCAGACTGTATACCACCATCAATTGTGGCATCGCCAATGGGCATACTTTCGGAGGGCGATCCTTTCAAAGGAGAGATCCATGGCGCTTGCGCTGGTGGTGGCATCGATTGATTCTGAGTATTATTTACTTTCCTATATTTTTTTGATGATTTTTTTCCTCTTTGAATGTATTTCGTAAACGGTTGCATCTTGCGGTAAAACTTCACGTTATTCATCATTCTTCTTCTCTGCCTATATCTATGTCTCCCTTGAACTCTGTTTTTCTCTTTCTTGTGTTTTTACATACACTTAGTTCCTACACTTCTTTTTCTTCTTCAACCGGTAGTTTCAAGTGACAGTTGGTACTAAACTTTGGTTAATGGAGGCATAACGGATGCATCTAATTGATGCAATAATGCACAACAGAGCCTCGCAACACCTGCTGCATTTCGTGACAAACCAACAAATTATCGTTATTTTCGTGAAGCATCACTTACCTTAAACTATAGTAACAACAAGCTGGTATCCTTCTCGCTACACCTTATTGAAGGGTGTCATATGCACAACAACTCTATATACTACCTTGCAATGACCAATCTACAATAATGTAACACTAATGCGAGTAATGATCGTCGTGCTCCGATGTGTACCGGTGTCTGGGTCACTACCGGTACCTGGTAGGTGTGGAGTCCTGAGGACAAAATGGTCAGACGTCACACGTAATGCAGCTCGGATACCTGTGTTTAGTCGCGCTGATCTCATCGCGCCTGGTCTGCGGCTTCATGCTGGGCGCCAGCAACCACCGCATTGTTGCATTAAAAGCATCGATTAATGGCGTAGACATCGGCGGTCAGAAGGAGTCTATTCTGGTGATTGATGACTCGGACAGGAATAGTAATGAATTTTTAACTTATGTAAATGAAAAGAGCGAGTTCAATGTGCAGTATTATTGTGGTTGTGGCCAATCCCCGTGCACTACCTACAAGAATAAAGACAGTAAAAAAGGAAATTTGTTATATATAATGACTGTAAATGATATGAAAAAGCAACAAATGTTAAAACTCGACGATTATAATAGTATATTTTTGTTATCTGAATCGAATTCAAATGTAGAAGATGTATATAGAAAAGCATGTAAATATGATATGTATGTAAATGAAAATTATAATCAAGCGTATGTTAGATTGAATACCTTATTAAATAAAATACGATCAAAACCACCAATGTTAGATGATACAAAAGTAGATGCTGGCAAATGGTCTCATTTTCTATCATTGACATATCCATCAATAGATGAAGCATTGCCATATTTGCCGGAATTAAGAATTGGTATAGATGCTTTTGAACTACGAGTTGACCTACTGAAAGATATTTCAACCAAGTCAATACATAGACAAATTGCATTATTACGAGACAATGTACCATTGCCTATTGTCTTTACTGTTCGCTCAATAGGTCAAATAGGTAAATTTCCTCCTGATCCTGAGACAATGTTTCAATTATTACTGGAAGGTGTAAGAGCTGGATGTGAATGGATTGATATTGAAGCTTGTTGGCCCACTACTATCACACAGTCATTGGTGGCTAATATAAAGACTAATTATGCTTTAACATCGCGTATACTAGGCAGTTTGCATGTTACTACACCCCAGTCAAAAGATGAAATTACACAATTATATAGACAGTCGTCACTAGAGGGCACTGCGAATGTATTGAAAGTTGTGACTGGCGCCAGCAATAAGAATGATTGCGAATTAATTCATCGTGTGGGTGCAGATGTAAGCAAAGAGTATGGTAATATTCCATATATAGGGGTCTGTCTTGGTGATAATGGTGCATACAGTCGTGTACTAAATCAGTATTTCACACCCGTCACACATCCATTAATGGCTACCGCTGCACCAGGTCAACTAAATGTAGAGCAATTGATGTCTAATCGCTTGCGAGAGGGGTTGCTTCAACCTAAATCATTTTACTTATTTGGCACACCTATCAAGCAATCGATGTCACCAGCTATGCACAACGGTGCCTACCAGGCATTACGTCTTCCCCATGAGTATAGTCTAAATGAACAAACAGATGTGAATACATATAAAGAGGTACTAAAGGACCCTAAATTTGGTGGCGCATCGGTTACGATACCGCATAAGGAAACGATTATTCCGCTGCTAGATGAGGTGAATGGTGCGGCGAAGGTCATTGGGGCAGTCAACACAATTGTCATTGAAAATGATAAAAAGGTTGGATATAACACGGATTGGATAGGCATGAAACGGCCAATATTAAGTAAGTTGCAAGCAAAAGGAATGGATTGGAATAATAAAATCGGCATCGTCATCGGTGCAGGCGGTACAGCTAAAGCCGCTTGTTACGCAGTAAAAGATTTAGGATTGAACATAATACTTTGCAATCGTACTCCAGATAAAGGGAAAGACGTAGCCGATGCATTTGGCGGCGCCTTTATGACCTTGGATGAAGTGATGAGTAACAGTAACAACAGCATTCAACCGGAGAACATAGCGGTTGTCATATCAACACTACCTGCAGCAGCGAATTTTACATTGCCAGAATATATATTACAAAACAAGCCAGTGATACTTGATGTGGTGTATAAACCGGTTCGTACTTTATTGATGGAGCAAGCAATCGCACATAATTGCCCACGTGTTCAAGGGGCAACCATGCTTTTAGAGCAAGGTATTGAGCAATTTCAATTGTGGAACAAGAGACGGGCACCTAGAACAGAAATGGAAAATGCTGTGTTTTACGGACTAGAAAAATTATAAGCTGTAATGTAACAACAGAATGTTTATCGCGACGTCTATAGCCCTCGCAACCGTCATCTCTACCTACCTACCAACGGCAAATAATTTGGTACCGGTTGTCTAATCTCTATATTATTGAGGAGTGACTCACCCAGGAAATACCATAAAAAAGCATTTTTAAGTCAAATAAACGTTGAAAATGCATGCGAAACTAGCCCTCCTTGCTCTGCTACTAAGTCTCGCTGTTGCCGCTGGCTTCCAGGCTCGCTCCGCGCAGCCGTCGCGACGATCAATGACGCTTGCCATGGCAGATTCCAAGGAAGTACTTGTTATTGGAGGCACTAGATTCTCGGGACTGTATTTATGGTCAGAACTGTTCAAACGTGGACACAAAGTAACAATATTTAATCGCGGGAAAACTGCTTTAAAGAAATTACCAAGAGAAAGTGAAGATGAATTCACTAAGCGTAAGGAAGCAGTTAAAATTGTTAATGGTGATAGAACAAATCCTGAAGATTTAAAGAAATTAAGTTCGATGAAATTCGATGTAATATACGACATGAATGGCAGAGAAGCTGCTGATACTGCGCCATTAGCTGATATGTTCAATGGCAAAGTTGATCATTTTATCTATATGAGTAGTGCTGGTGTATATAAAAAATCTGTAACAATGCCTCATGCTGAAGGCGATGCTGAAGATGTCAAAAGTAGACATAAAGGGAAATTAGAAACTGAGGCGTATTTAAAAAAGATTGGTATTCCATTCACATCAATTCGACCAACTTATATCTATGGTCCAATGAACTATAATCCATTAGAAGAATATTTCTTTGAACGTCTTGATGCTGGTCGTGCAGTATGCATACCTGGTCATGGACAACATCTTACTGGATTGGGTCATGTGGAAGATTTAGCTATAGCCATGGCAAATGTAATTGGTCGTGCTCATTGCAAGGGACAAATCTACAATATTCAAGACGCTCAAAGTGCATCATTCGAGGGTCTAGCAATGCTATGCGGTGAAGCTATGGGCATTAAAAAAGAAAATATTAAAATTAAATTATACGAAAAAAAACAATTTGATTTTGGTGAGAAAAAAAATTTTCCAATGCGTGAACAACATTTTTTCTGTTCCATTGATAAAGCCATGAAGGACTTGGACTGGAAGCCAAAGTACAACATGTTGGATGGCTTGAAAGACTCATACATCAATGATTTTAAAATTAAAAAGGCTGCTGGTAAGTTAAAGAATGATTTCACGTGCGACGACATGGTACTGAATGACGACAGGATCAGCACCAAGCTGTTCGACGGCACTTCCAGAGATGAGCTTAAGGTGTAATCACTCACAATCGCATAATGTTTATGTAATTAATTAATAAATTTTGTCAGTTCGACCAACCCTAGCTCGCTCCATTTGCTTTACTTGAGAGAAACACAAAAAAAAATTCAAAGTTCCACTTGGATTGTAGAGTGACAGTGAGTGAGTAAGTGCAGGTGGTTTCCGCTAGTTCGTTTATTGAGGCGGTAAATGGGTGTTCCAAAGTTCTATAGATGGCTCTCGGAGCGATACCCACAGGTACTAACTTATTTCTTGTTAGAATGCAGTGACTGTTGAGTGTGTTCTTGCTGGGTGTGCACAGAATGCACCGATAGAAGCGTATTCTATTCCAGTTAACAATTTACTTATTGACTTACTAACTCGTTACCTTAGATTAATCAACTGTTGAGTAATACAACCTTATTACCAGAAATTGATAACTTTTATCTTGATATGAATGGTATTATTCATGCGTGTACACATCCCCAAGAGACTGATACGTCTGTAACATTAACGTTAAGAGAAATGATGTTTGGAATGTTTCGTTACATAGATCGAATGGTAACAGAAATAGTTAAACCTAAAAAAGTGTTATTCATGGCTATTGATGGTGTTGCACCAAGAGCGAAGTTGAATCAACAACGTGCAAGGTATCAATCAACTCGTTCACTGATTCATTAATTCACTCGCTAATTCATTTACTCTTTCAGACGTTTTCGTGCTGCACAAGAAAGAACAGAACAAATGGCAAAAGCAGCTAAACGAGGTGATGAACTTGATGAGAGTGCAATATTCGATTCGAATTGCATCACTCCTGGCACCGAGTTCATGGAGTTAGTTAGCAAGCATTTAAGGTGGTTCATTCGATCCAAAATGAAGAATGATCCTATCTGGAAAAATTTAGAAATTATTTATTCTGGTCATGATGTACCTGGCGAAGGAGAACACAAAATTATGCAATATATTCGTGAAGAGCGATCGAAGCCTGGATATTCGCCAAATGTCAAGCACTGCATGTATGGTGGTGACGCAGATCTAATTATGTTAGGTTTAGCCACCCATGAACCATTTTTTACATTGTTACGTGAAGTTGTTGACTTCAATGCATTTAAAAATAAAAATAGTCGTCAAGTAATCATTAAACAGACCAAGGAGGCCAACTTCCAATTGATGCATCTATCAGTGCTGCGTGAGTACCTGGAGATTGATCTGGCGCTAGAGTGCACATGGGAAGTGGATCGTGAAAGATTATATGATGATTTTATTCTATTAACATTTTTGGTTGGAAATGATTTTCTTCCTCATTTACCAACCTTAGATATAGGTGAACATGCATTTGATGTGTTATTCACGGCCTATCGCGAGCTATTGAACGAGTTACCTCCTGGTTACCTTGTGTGTAACGGCGATATTGTTGATTTCCCAAGATTAGAATTATTATTTCAAAAAATAGGTTCACAAGAGCGTGATATACTCGCTAATAGAGAAGTGAATGAGTTATCGTTCAAGGAATCGCAGCGTAAACGACGCGGTCGTGGCAAAGGGATGAGTGCGGCAAAGGATACCTCAGATGAAGATGAAGCCGCTAGACAGTTAGAGTATGAAAATGCATTGAATCATACTTTCAACGTCGGTGAAGTAGTCATGGTCCCCTCGTACGGCCGTGGTCAAATTATTGATATCAGAGACAGTGATGAGATGCACATCGTGTCATTATTAAACTGGAAATTAGCAACTGGTAAAGCACCATTAGTGTATGCTTTAGCAACGTCATTAGTCAAAATTAAAGAGGCTCCAATGGACGAAAAGAAAGAAATCGATTCGTTGCATGCACTATTCCTTCAATCCTCCACGTCAAAGGACTACCGAGGTAGATACTATTTTGAAAAGTTTAAAATTATTCCTGGAACCTCCAAGAGATCCAGTAACATAATGAATAATTTAATGGAGTGTTATTTACAAGGTTTGATATGGTGTTTAGCATACTACGTCAAAGGGTGTATCTCGTGGACATGGTACTTCCCTTATCACTACGGTCCGATGCTGCAAGACATGACAGGACTAGGTGAAATAGCGAGCAGAATATCGTTCTCTTTGGGTGCGCCATTCAAACCGTTTCAGCAACTATTAGGATGTTTGCCACCTGCGAGTAAGAGCATGCTACCTAGATCGTACCAATGGTTGATGATCAACGCCACGTCGCCGTTGATACAATTCTATCCAATTCAGTTTAATATTGACATGAACGGGAAGCGAAATCCCTGGGAAGCTGTTGTATTATTGCCATTCATTGATGAGCGTATACTACTAAGCACCGAAGCTGACTTGTGTCCGGAGACCTCCTTAACCAGTGAGGAAGTAGCAAGAAATACGTTTGGCAAAGTGTTGCATTACCACTACGATCCAAATGAAGGATCTACATATTTTTCATGCAACCCCGAGATAGGGTTACCAGACGTAAACCATTGCCAAACTACCGTGTCGTATTCGATACCCTCCCTAGCACCTGGTGCGTACTTCAAAGCAGAAGAGGTGCCTGGAACAGCAGTATCATTACCTGGTTTCCCATCACTTACCGTGCTCGAAATGGATGGTGTGGACATCGAATTTATCAAATTGAATATTTTTGGTAGCGAATCCAAGTATAAATCATTAGTATTATCCGCGAAGAAGAAAGATTATGACGTTTCTAAGCTCAACTTGAAGGCGTTATTAGGGCGTTACGTTTATGTTAATTACCCGCAAGTGCACGAAGCAAAAGTGGTTGCGGTCACTGTAGAGAACCAAGAGATTCGTTTGAGTTGGAATAAAGACACCAATGAAGAGGAGATTAAAGTCACTCCTTATGACTATGTTACGCAGCAGAAATGGAAAAAAGAAAGTAGTGAGATGGAAACGGGATACTTAAAAGGTAGAGGTATTCCAGGTAGTGGTGGCCTTGATATAGGTGATGTTCATGTTAGAGTGAGAGTGTTAAGTTTACAAGGCATGCGACGAGATCCATCCACTGGTGCAACGAAGAAAGTGTTTGGTACAACGGAGGCTGATATACCATTGCAGTTGGTACTATGGAAACCACCTGTGGTTGACACAAGGTTTCAAGAAACAGCGGAATTACCTGTGCATCAATTGTTTCCTCATGGTTGTGAAGTTGTGGCTGTCACTGGGCAGCTTATCGGATGTATGGGCACTGTTATTGGTCCACACACCGCCGAGGACAACACTTCACGTTCATCACTAGCCAAAGAACCCGGTAGCAACAAAGGTAAACGTGTAGTAGATGTAGAATTCCAAGTATCACCACCTGAACCGCCATTTGGCTATGCCGTGGCTCACTCGATCCGCGATGAATATTTCTCATCCCGAGATGTCTGTGCTGTGTTAGGGATTAATTCGAATCTATTAGGTATGATCGTCGGCACGTTAGTCGTTGACAACGGTATGCGTATCGACATTGGTTTGAACCTCAAGAGGAATCACAATTACCAACTATTGGGATACGTACGTAAAGTTGACACTGGTGAGAAAGAGTCAAGCAAGTCTATCGTATGGGGTGGCGAAGGGCAGTTAGACTCGGTGTTGATAGTTGGGTCCGTGGAATCAGTGAAGCATGATGGTGAAGCCGAAGCTGCCATCTGGGAATACTCTGCAAGAACTATTGCATTATTAATCGATTACATCACCGCATTCCCTTCTCTATTCAAAGCCTTACGCGAACTATCGTTTCAAAAATCATACCGTCCAATAGAATTATTTGGTGGTTCAGAAATTGAAGCAAATGAAAAATTAGAAGAAGTTGTAACCTGGTTGAAGTCGCAGTCGTTCTATAACATGCATCGCACCCCTCTTTCCACATCTATGTTGTCGAAGGAAGCAATTCGTGCTATTGAAATTGCCAGTGACGCACGTGTAAGTAATATTGCAACATCGGGACAAGTGTCTATCGTGGTCAAAGGAATACCAGTTGAAAGCGTGTTCAGAGGCGATATCAGTGCTGCTAGTGATGCGCCACTATTATACAATACGAAGACGCCAGTACTCGGCGATCGTGTTGTAAACTTGAACTCTACAGGTGTACCATTCGGTCTAAAAGGAACGGTAACAGGTATACATGCGGGTACTGGCTATGTGGAGGTTGTATTCGATGAAGAATTTGTTGGTGGTCGCTCACTACAAGGAATGTGTTCACAGTTTAGAGGTCGGTTGTGTCCATGGAGTGGGTTGATCAAAACGTCACTTGAAGAGGATGAAGCGAAGTTTAATAAAGTGGATCAAATTAAAAAAGCCTACGCTATCCGCAACGCCCCTGCAGTAGTAGCACCACCGGTAGCGCTGCCAATTAAAACCTCGGAAATATCTAAAGATGCTAGTGAAAAATTGAAATCGTTATTAAAGAAGCCAGTTAATAACAAGGATGCTGCCTCAACTGCCACCTCAAGTGCGGCTGCTAAAGGTGGTAAAGGTAATAAAAAGGAAGCAGGAAAAGTTGACAAATCAATGTCCAAATTATTGAAAGATAAATTGAACATAGCAGAGAACAATGCCGCAACTACAACGGGTGCAGATACTACGGGCTTGCCTGTACCACCAACGCCTGAGCAATATTATGCCAGTCAAATGCAATACGCACAATTTATGCCTCCACCTGTACCTATGCACATGATACCACCACCTTTACCAGCACCTGTTGCTGTCGCGAAAAACTATAATTTTGAAGATGATGGTCTTGATTTGAATGCAGAATTGAAAATTGATCCGAACACCAAGTCTGATGGCACTGGTAGAAAAGCGTTACAACTTGCTGCTGGTCTTACAGATGATATGGATGAGATTCCTCACGTACCACCTGAATTCGATCCAGCAATTGACGGTTTTGGTTTCATTTCATTCCCTATGCCGATGTTCAGACCTCGTCAGGGCGAAATTCAAATCGGTAATAAGTCACTAGGTGTGGGATCTGCTGCATTCGGTGGTGTAATTGCTGATGTCAAGGTAAAAAAAGGAACAAATAAATCATCGAATAATGTGTTTGTATCCCAAAAGAGCAAGCCAGTAACAGCTGATAGTAAAGAAGCCACGCAAGATAAGAAGAAAAGTAATGCCGCAGCAGCATTAGTAAAATTGTTAAAGAATGATAGTACCAATGATGGTGCATCCGCTCCTGCGGGTATTACAGTGCTAGCACCAGAGGTTGCCGAATCGATAGTTACCGCATCGGCAGCAGCAGCAACAACATCCGCGAAAAATTCAAGTGCAGCTAATGGTAAATCATTAATACCTTCTTCAACTTTGTTAAAAAAGAAAGAAAAAGTTCAAAAATAGAGTTAATAGTTTGTAATGTATTATACAGAAAAGCTTATTGATGATAACTAATGATCTTTTTATGATATATCGGTAGTTGGTGCCTATTTTGCACCACCACGTCACTCATCATTATAATATCTTTATTTACCATTCGAGTTAAGCTCATTCATGTATTTCTTATTCACACTCAAGATAGGAATCAATTGATTTTAATATTTGTGATCTCTCGAGATCTGTTCTACAAGTGCCTTGACGATATTGCTTTTTGCTGTGTAAAAGCTTGTTTGGGTTGGTATTAAGTAGAATCACATCAAAGTTTCCAGTTACGCCTATGTCACTGACTCCTTCAATGGTAATTTTATCTTTGTACTTGCTAGTAAGGAACTCTTTTAAACTAAGAAATTCTTTATTTCCTCCTATAAAACAGTACACAAATTAGTATAAGAGATAATAATATCGTTGCGAAAGAATGAATAACATGACATTCAAACTTCAAGATTGGTAATGGTATTGAAAAATACAATACCTCAACTTGCACAGTATACGACTTTGAGATTAACTGGACCTTTTGCCAGCACCCCGAGAATCACCATTGCGAGGACTATTACGACCTGAACCTGCATCATTATAGTATAGTTTCTTTGTTTTTTAAACTTTTTTTCGACGAATCGACGTACCTCAAAGTGTAATCCACACCCATTAATACGTAAGTGAGAAATTTTCAGAGAAAAATTGGCGATAACCATGTCATCAATCGCAAGACTTGATGTCGGCGCGCGGATGAGCGAGTGCGCGATATACAACAACACTGTGTACCTCGCGGTTGCTGCACTTACTCACTCGTTATGTTTCTTACTCACTTATTTATTCAACTTCACAGGGACAAATCGCTGATGATGCTACACAAGATATCGGTGGACAAACGAGGCAAGTTCTAGCAGCTATTGATGCATTACTAGCAAGAGCTGGGACAGATAAAACCAAAATTTTAATGGTGCAGATTTACCTCGCTGACATTAATGATTTTACTGGAATGAATGAAGTGTGGGATAGTTGGGTGTCAAAAGGAAATACCCCACCAAGAGCAACAGTACAGGCAGCTCTTGCCAATCCTGAATGGAAAATAGAAATAGTAGCAACTGCTGCAATACTGTAAAAAAAACATTATTTTACAAAAAATCAAAATCTAAGACAATATTTACATAATACTTAATGGGTGATTCAGCACCACTAATGCAACAAATCTATCATTTTTGCCATGATGCTTAACCTCATGCTCATAACTATCATCAAAAATTATTGTGCTCCCATCACCATTACCATATGACTTTACCCAAGTATCATCAACTCTAAAATCAACGCCGTCACATCCTCGTATACAAAAATGTAGTATCAACCTTTTGTTTGTTGTACCACAATGCGGAGTGATGTGGGTTCCAGGTCGCAGCCTTAACAAGGTAACTATTGTGTCAGAACCACACGCTCGCTCTACATCGAGTGGTGTGAGAGAACTAGCAATACTTCCGACACCATTTGTACTCGTATCTGCGTCTTTCATCAAATGGCTTGTGCATATCTCCTTCTCGGACTTATACACTTGCTTGAGGGTGTTACACAACAATGGTAATACGTCGCACTTAATATCATTCCATTGTACACCATCAAATAATGGCCCGAATTCAGCCCATGAGCCAGCACCAGATGCCTCATACGATTGATTATCATTTCTCACTGCAATATATGGTGTAAAAATACGATTTAATCCATCGTCACTGACTTGAGCGCTAAGAACCGAGCCGCCAAAACGCAAGTTGCCTTCATTCAATGATATCATATTATCCAACTGGTGCTGTAATACTGTTTGATGATTCGCATATAACTCACTTAATGTTCTTGCTATAACCCAATTACTTGTGTCCCAATACGGCGATGAGTCAAAGTGTTTATGGAATACTCGAGGTGTTTGCGTTATCTTATTCCAATTTGTAGAAGCATGTGGGTGTGATCTAGCCATATGAAACACTCTTGCGGCTGCTACCTCATCAACACGACGATAGAGGGATAACGCAGACGATACAGCGCCATTGAAACATGCCGCATCATGTTCGTGGACCGCATATTTGTTGTAGCAATACTCGTTACTCGCTAATAATTCTATATATTTTGCAGCAAGCGGGACATAGGAATCATTTTTACCAGTGAGGGTGCCAAGTATATCTTGCAAATTTTCTAGTATTAATAACTTTTGTAGCGAATGTAATTGACCACTATAATCGTCGATTAATTGAATGAACGAATCGGCTGCTGTCATCAAGTGCGCTTTCATATCTGTATTCAGCACTCCTTTGTGTATGATGAAGCTGTTATTAAACTTAGTCATTGAATCAATTCCATTTTCCCAGATGTTCATCAAAGGTTTATCAATTCTATTCAAATTTGCATGAGGAAATAGCAATTTCTGTGCAGTTATATCCAATGCTGGTCCATATCCAATCCGATTACATATAACTTCATGAGCCGTTTGACTAACACTCGAATAATCAATGTTGTATGACTCTTGGAAATATTTTAAGGCCTGAAAATATTCCGTTCTATCTTCACTTTCTGCATGTAACAAACCAATATTGTATAAAGTTGCATGGCTTTTGTAGTGATTAAGATTCCTTTGATACCAATAAATCGCTGACTCGCGTGATACTGGCACGCCAAGTCCTTGGTGGTATGCCTTTCCAATATGAAAGGAAGCATTTTTATTACCATTGTAATCAGCACATTTCAACAATTTGACGGCAACAATTTCATTTTTATCTCCGAAAACTGTTTTATCAAATAATGCAACTCCAATCATCTTCAATTCATCTCCTTTTCCCATTTTTGCAGCATAAAACACTTGTTTTTGTCTCTCATTAAGGTTAGAAGAATCAATAGTTTCTAGTATCCTGTTGCACTCATCAGGTGAAACATCGTTGGTCTCTGCTGTCACTAGCAGTATCGTGCACAGCAGCAGCAGCCACCATGCCATTTAATTGGACCACTTATAAAAAGACTTTTAAAAGTCACTTTTTTGGCATTGCCAAATTGGTTGCCAAAAATTTGCCCTTTACTTCCCAAATCCCTCCGAAAAGGGAGTGTCAAGTAGAGAAGCGAGCTATTGACGTATGAGGCATTCGAAAGTAGTAAGAAACGGTTGCGCCGCGTAACGATTCGGATGAAAATGTAGAGATTGGCTAACGGCGATCATTCTTATTACTGTCAAATGTAGATGCAACAACTAAGATTCAAGAGCGCGATGGGAAGTAAGAGGTTCGTAAGAATGACTAGGAGTTACATCAATTGACCATAGTAAATTTACTATAACTATATACAACTTGTTATTGCTAAATGACGAAACTATCAATAGCTTAATGATATGTAATTATTCTTGGAATGAATCGTATGAATTGACCATTACAAGCGAGTGAATCGATTAGTTCTGATTCGAAATAAGTTGAACAATAAATGGTTTCGACAATGCTAACAATAGAGCTCCAAGTAATAAGCCGCCTATTGGTCTAGTTGCTGCGATAACATAAGACAATGCTACAGTTTCATCACCAGCTTTTTCCGCACTTCCATATCCAGTAGGAGGGACTGATAGTAATGCTGGGTTTCTGAATATCACACCTTTTGCCTTTTCAATGCCCCATTTGTCTACGTAGATATTATAGTTTGCTCTAACGCGATTTAAATCGCCGATTAGTATATTGGGTAATAGTTTGATAACTACCAACAATTCCTCTTCATTATCAAAAATATTCACCAGTTCATTGTATTGGCTCATCAATTGACTATCCGTTATACCATACATCGGCGTTCCTACCTTAATACGCTCCGCAGGATATTTTTTGCGCAGTAATTCAATTGCAACCTTGCCCTTTTCGGATATTTTCACATTGCTTGTTTTCACGTTTTTATCTGTCAATTTAAACACTTTGTACAAATTTGGCTTTTGAGCTTTGTCGGCATCTATCAATGCCTTGCCGCTTAGTTGATCGAATATTGAAGGCGATTTTTTCTCGTCTGCCATTGCATTTATTCTAAAAAGATATTTATGATTTATAATTTTCGTAAATGATGTTGCGTGCAACAACACCAATGAAATAACTATTAATCGTAACATGTTAATGCTCTTGTTCAAACAATTCTGTGATGAGCACGAGGTCGACCGAATGATGATGCAGCTCGCGCTCACGACAATCCTGCTGCATGCATCATGTC
>JACCDO011502673.1_pt1 | contig 18895 bp, 17 predicted proteins | sample 7446101 | NCBI WGS metagenome assembly JACCDO01 (sample SAMN15323440, study PRJNA562643) | freshwater metagenome | isolation source: river surface water | place: USA:Blue River Watershed | collected 2017-08-16 | reverse complement strand
ACCTGCACCGGCAGCAGCAGCACCCGCGCCAGCAGCAGCACCCGCGCCAGCAGCAGCACCCGCGCCAGCAGCAGCACCCGCGCCAGCAGCGCCAGCAGCACCTGCACCTGCAGCACCTGCACCTGCGGCACCCGCGCCAGCACCAGCCGCGCCCGCACCAGCACTAGCAGCGCCAGCACCTGCGCTAGCACCAGCACCAGCACCAGCACCAGCACCAGCACCAGCACCAGCACCAGCACCAGCACCAGCACTACCGGCACCTGCGCCAGCACTACCGGCGCCTGCACCTGCACTACCGGCACCTGCGCCAGCGCTACTACCAGCGCCTGCACCAGCACCACTACCAGCACCCGCGCCACCGCCTGCGCCAGCACCACCGCCCGCGCCACCAGCACCACCCGTGCCAGCACCGCCACCAGCACCACTGCCACCGCTCGCGCCTGCGCCGCCGGAGCTGCTAGAACCGGAACCACCAGCAGCCTGGCCTTGTTGAGCCAGAACGGGACCCGCCGCAAAAACAAAGGCGCTCAGGAGCACCACTAACTTCTTCATTTTCATACAGTTTCTCCTAAAATCTACTCGAAAATGGTAATCCAATTCCAGCCAGGCAAATTCCCAATCCGGACAAACTTACACCACCACGCCCCCGAGTTTACCCAAATTGTCAATCAACGCATAGCATTTACGCCTACACGAGATTGGATTTGCCTACTAGGGTAATTACGGAAATAGCCAAAAAAGGCCATGTCTTCAATACGCTGACGGCTTTTTTGCCATGCAAATTGTCTTGCCTTAACAAATTAGATTTCTAATTAGCGAATATAAACTGGTATTTTTTCAATTTCGCTAATTTCCTTTTTAATTCTTTAACGAGTCTGTATGTCCACCTTGCCCCACTGGTTTTACCCCATTCGCGAACAGGACAACGAGGTTGTCATCCTGGATCAAACGGCTTTACCCCATGAACACATCGAGCTGCGCCTGCATCGCCTAGAGCAGGCGGCTCACGCCATTCGCTCCATGCAGGTTCGTGGTGCGCCGCTGATCGGAGCCACGGCAGCCTGGGGCATGGCACTGGCGATGCGTGACGATGCCAGCGACCAAGGACTAGAGCAGGCATTGCAAATCTTAGGGGCCACGCGTCCCACCGCCGTCAATCTCCATTGGGCCTTAGACAAAATGGCAGCGCGACTACGGCCTTTATCCCCCACACAACGTCCCGATGCGGCAGCGGCGGAGGCCCGCGCTATTAGCCAAGCCGACGAACATGCCAACCGCGCCTTGGGCCAGCACGGCCTAGCGATCATGGCGCGCTTGGCAAAATCAGGCCGCCCCGTCAACGTCATGACCCACTGCAATGCGGGCGCCCTCGCCACCGTGGCCTGGGGCACGGCCCTGGCGCCCATTTACGCCGCCAAACAGGCCGGATTGCCCGTGCATGTGTGGGTTTCAGAAACCCGGCCCCGCAATCAGGGCTTGCTCACCGCCTGGGAATTGCGCCAAGCCGAGATTCCTCACACCCTAGTGGCCGACAATGGCGCGGCGTTTTTAATGGCACGAGGCGATGTGGATCTGGTGATCGTGGGCGCTGACCGTATTGCTGCCAATGGCGATGTGGCCAACAAAGTGGGCACGTGCCTGAAAGCCCTGGCCTGCCGGGAGTGGCATGTGCCTTTCTACGTGGCGGCGCCTTCTTCTACCCTGGATTGGCAATGCCCGAACGGTCGCGCTATTCCCATCGAAGAACGCTGTGGTGACGAAGTGCGCGTGGTGAGTGGTTTAAGCCCTGAGCGCACACCGCAAAGCACCCGCATCGCCCCCGCCGACATGCCAGTTAGCAACCCGGCCTTTGATGTCACCCCGGCGCACCTCATCACCGGCATCATTACTGAGCGCGGCTGCGCAGCCCCCGATCAATTACGCCAACTCTTCCCCGACGAGGCCGGACAATGAGCGAACACGCCCTACGCCAACAACTCCTAGATGTGGCCCTGGCCCTAGCCGATACGGGGCTCAACAAAGGCAAAGCGGGCAATGTCAGCGTGCGCTGGCAAGACGGCATGCTCATCACGCCTTCCGGCCTGCCCTACCATCGCACCCAGCCCGAAGACATGGCCTTTGTGCACAGCGACGGCAGCGCCCACGGCCCGTACCAGCCCTCGTCGGAATGGCGCTTCCACCACGATATTTATCAACATCGTCCCGAAGCCGGTGCCGTGGTGCATACCCACGCCCCTTTTGCCACCACCTTAGCGTGCTTAGAGCGGGAGATACCGGCTTTTCACTACATGATCGCTCGTTTTGGCGGCGACACGGTGCGCTGTGCGCCCTATGCCACTTTCGGCACTCAAGCGCTCTCCGACCATGCCCTCGCCGCCCTACACGGGCGACAAGCCTGCTTGCTAGGCCATCATGGCATGCTGGTGTTTGGACGTGATTTGGAACAGGCCTTGGATTTGGCCGTAGAGCTGGAAAGCCTGTGCGAACAATATTGGCGCGCTTGCCAGATTGCCGAACCGGCCGTGCTCAGTGGCGCCGAAATGGCGGTGGTACTGGAAAAATTCAAAAGCTATGGCCAAGCCCAGGCGGGCGGCGCTTCAGCCAAATAGCTTGTTACGGGAGCCGCTATTGCCATCGCCAGGACGGAAAGCGCGCATGGCGGTCATGGCGGCCCGGTAGTCGTCCAGCTTCTTCTGCATGGCCACCAGCTCACGCTTACCGTCGTTCAGCTCCTGGCGCAGGTCGTCCACTTCTTTTTTGGCGGCGGCCAAATGGGCCAACATATCGTCCATGAGCTTTTTGCGGGCATTAAAGGCCGCTTCCCCCTGCCGGGAGCGGACTTTAGCCTGCTTGGTTTTGGTTTCAGCGCAGGCCACCAGCAGCTTCGCTTTGGCCACCTCTGCCGCTTCCGGGCGCCCCCGACGTATCCAGAATGTGGCGGCAATCACCACACCCGTACCCGCTGCGCCGCCAATAGCCAACCATTTCACCGCAAAAGCCACCCAAAACAGGGCTGAAGACGAACCGCTATAGCCCATGCTCTGGGCCTGACGCCCCAAGGCCACCACTTTAGACGGACAAAGTTTGATGAGGTAATCGCAGCCTGCGGCAATAGCCGCCTGCTTTTCCAAGTAGCGCACCCGTTCTTGGGGATCGCTGATTTCCGGCATGGTCGGCGGTGGCGAACTGGCCGCGAGAGCGGACGACGCCGCGCCAAACAGCCATAGCCATAGGGCCCAACCCCGTATTACGGAATAAATTGCCATGGCGTCCCCACTGAGCTGTCCTCGTCGATACCGGAAAAATGTTATGCGGCGCGCAGTTTACACCATCCCGCTGCCGCCTCCCTGGCGCAAAAGCGCGGGCCACGCATCCGTGCTATAGTGCGCGCCCGCTGCGCAACCCGGATGGCGTACTTGCTCTTATCCCTTTGATCTTGCGCAGGAAGCACCGTGTTTTGTCTTGATAATGGTCTTGGTTCCCTATGCAGATTCATGAAACCGTTGCGAGCCTGCGGGCCGCACTTGCTCCGTGTTCCGCCATCGCCTTCGTGCCCACCATGGGCAATCTCCACGATGGCCATATCGCCCTCATGCGTCAGGCCCGTGCCCACGGCAGCACGGTGGTGGCCAGCATTTTCGTTAATCCCTTGCAATTCGGGCCTAACGAAGACTTCACGACCTATCCCCGCACGTTCCAAGACGATTGCGCCAAGTTAAGCGCCGCAGGCGTAGATCATCTGTTTGCGCCCACCGTGGCGGAGATGTATCCCTGTGCGCAAAGCTATTTCGTCGAGCCTGACCCGCTCCAGCAAAACACCTTGGATGGCGCCTGTCGTCCTGGCCATTTCCGTGGTGTCGCCACCGTGGTGCTAAAGCTGTTCAACATCGTGCAGCCCCACGCCGCCCTGTTTGGCAAAAAGGATTACCAACAACTGTTGGTGATTCGCAACATGGTGCGGGAAATGAATCTGCCCATTGCCGTGATTCCAGGGGAAACCGTGCGCGCCGCCGATGGCTTGGCGCTGTCGTCGCGCAATGGTTATTTGTCGGCCACAGAACGGGCCGAAGCGCCGCGTCTGCAAGCCCTGCTGGCCCGGATGCGCAACGCCATTCTGGCGGGGGAACAGGATTACGCCGCCCTCGAACAACGCGCCCTGGACGAACTCAACGCCCAGGGCTGGCAGCCGGATTACGTCACGGTGCGCAATCAATTGGACTTGCAAGCCCCCAGCCCGGATAAACCCGGACTGGTGATCCTGGCCGCCGCTCGCTTAGGCCGCACGCGCCTCATCGACAACCTAGAGGTCTAAACCACCCCAGCCCGAGGCTTAGGACGCCACCGGGCTGGAGGACAACACCTCAAACTTCACGCTTTTGCCCGCAGGCACAAAACGCAGCTTCACATCCACTAGCTTGCCGCACAACCAAAAGCGCCACTTCTCGTCCCACGCCCCGGCAGGCAAGCCCGCAGCCGGGGGCAAGGGCTCGGTATCAAACACCACCGTATCGTTGCAGTCGCCGCCTCCCAAAGCCAGGGTAGCCGCCGCCCCGGCCATGGAAAACACGTCCTTAAACAAGTGGTGCGGCACTTTGCTCAAACCCGCCAAATCGAAATAAGCCTGGGGTGGGCCATCGGCGCTGGCCATGAACAACGTGTTGTACACCTTGCTGGCCCCACAACGATCTAAACGGAAACGGAAGCCCCAGCGGCCTTTGCTGGGATGTTCTTTATCTTCGGCGAACTCGATGGGATCTAGCACGATCAGGCCCAAAGGTTGAATGGAATAATCCGACTGGCAACCGGGCACTAAACCAAATTTCTTGTCTTGGGCCACCCCCTGGCGCAAGGACACTTCCATCAACGGTCGGGCAAAGATATAGCGCCCCACCCGTGGATGGGCCAAGAGCTCATCGCCAGACTTCACCACCTCGGCCCAGGCCCCACAACTCAATAGCCCTAAACACCACACGGCTAGCCATTTCATATCAGTTCTCCTTTGCTGCTTGTTTAACACCTAAAAGACGCGTCGCTGGGGCAGGCTGCTATGCGCCCACCACCCACACCGCGATGAGCATACCCGAGGCCAAGAAAGGTTTACTATTTTCCAGTTGAGAATCGTTCTCAGTTTTACTAGAATAGCTCCATCGACTCACCGCCACGAGGTTCGCACCATGTACGTCTGTGTTTGCCATGCCGTAACGGACAAAGATATTCGCAACGCCGTTGCCGAAGGTTGCGATTCTCTGCGCGACTTGCGCCAACAATTGCTGGTGGGCCGCACCTGTGGCCGTTGCACCCAATGTGCGCGGGAGCTGCTGCGGGAACAGCAAGCGCCGAACTGCGCCCCCCTCCCCGCTGCCAATCCCTTTCGTTTCGCCCAAGCCGCCTAAGCCGCAGCCTCTTCTTCTTTCTCCGCAGGCGCCCCACGGGCCCCGTCCGTGCTGTCCTCTGGCGGACTGCCCGTATCCCGCTGCTCATCCCCATCCGGCTGTAGACAGGCCTGCAAACGGCCACGAATGGCCAACAACTGTTGCAGATGAGCCGACAAATTGCTCTGAACGTGCAAAGAATCGCTAATCCGTTCTTCCAGCGTACCCCGTGCTTCGTTAATACGCTTAATGCTCTCCAAGCGGCGATGCAGTTGTAGCTGCTGTTCCCGCACTTGGGTTTCCAGCGGACTCATCACGCTGCGCAGCCAATGCTCCACATCTTGGTAAAGCGTCTGGAAAATATGCCCCACTTGGGCGGCCATGGTGTCAAAGATTTGCCGCGTCAGCGCCCGCTTTTCTTGGGTCAAGATGGCCATGCTGCTGAAATGCATATCGAAGTGGGTTTCGATGCGGTCAATGTCTTGGCGGTAAGGATCGAGCACAAAGGCCAAGGGTGTCGCCAAGCCCATGTTTTCATTCACAGCAAAGCGCTTATACATACTCGATAGCATCAAGGTCAGCTCTGTCACCACCGGCCCAGAACGGTCTAAACGAGCGCGCACATCATTGAAAAACTGACGCATAGAATTGCGCAGCCCACGGGAAAAGGTATGCGCCACGATGGCTTGCCGGGTTTCCTGCATATCGTTAGCTAGGGTTTCCCGGCCCAAATGTTGAAACAGCTTGCGCGCCAAGGTGGCAAACACGCTATGTACCGCTTGGTACTGCTGCAAGCTCTTGTCGAATTCCTCTTTTTCGCCCTTCACCTTGAGCATGACAGAATAAATCACGCTTTGGCTCTTGCCCTGTAAAGCGCGTAACTCCTCCAATTGTTGGCGCAAATCCTCTAAACGTGCATCTAAAACCCGTTTCATGCGCTCGATCAAGGCATTGGCTTCGGCGCTAATGCTATCCATCACAATTTGCCGTTTTGCGGGCAGCAAATCACTGGCTAGGGCATCTTCCAAGGCGCCCATGCGGCTGCGCAACCACAGCTCGTCGCTCCCACGGGCCTTGGCCACCAAGGCTTTGCGGGCCGACACCGGGAAAATCTGCTCCGGGGCAATGCGCAAAATCTCGGCGCAGTGCTGCACTTGCCGGGCAATTTCCGCCTCCACCTCCGCCTCTGAGCGCAGCTCATCCCAGAGACCGTCGATTTTGTTCAGTGCCACCAAACGACCATGGCTATTGCCGGGTGGCACATGATGGCGCCACACGTCCAAATCAGAGAGGGTCACGCCCGTATCCGCCGCCAAAATAAACAACAGCGCGTGGGCATTCGGCAGCAAAGACAGGGTGAGCGCGGGTTCAGCGCCAATGGCATTCAAGCCGGGGGTATCCAAAATCACCAAGCCTTGGCGCAACAAGGGATGGGGAAAATTAATAATGGCGTGGCGCCAAGCAGGAATATCCACCATGCCATCCGGGCTGGGGCACAGTCCCGCCGTACCGTTTTCGTCCAGTTCAAAGCCCAAGGCCAAGGCGGTTTCTTTGGCCACACGCTTGCGCTCCACCACCCGTTGCAAGCTGGTGCGCATGGCGTCCACGGACTCGGGCTCCAGCGGCACCCGCACCCAGGCCTCGTCACGGGCTTTCCAATCGCCCAAATGCCCGGCGTCGGCGCGGGTCTCGATGGGCAGCAAGGCCACTTGCGCCGGAACATCCGGGTCATATTCCAATTCCGTGGGGCACATGGTGGTGCGCCCGGCGCTGGAGGGCAGCATGCGCTGCCCATAATCGCCGAACAACAGCGCGTTAATCAGCTCCGACTTGCCACGGGAAAACTCCGCCACCACCGCCACAATCAGCTTATCGCCGCGCAAACGCTCCACCAGTGTGGATAAACGCCGATCTGTTTCGCCATCGCTCAACTCCGCCGTATGCAACCACGCTTGCAGCGCTTGAATCGTGGCCGACAACTCCGTGCGCCACAGGCTATAGGCTGAAAACTGCTGAATCAGACTCATAAATACATCCTTGCTGCCATCAAGACCGTCCCCATGCCCTAGCCCAGTGGCTGGCAATGGGGACAATAAAAGCTAGAACGATTGCCCTGACGGGTTTGGGCAATGGGCGTTGCACAGCACCGACAGGCCAAACCAGCGCGCCCATAAACAAAGTGCTCTTGCTGAAAATACCCCGAACGACCATCCGACTGAATAAAGTCCCGCAGGGTGCTGCCCCCGGCGGCCAAAGCCGCATCCAAGGTGATTCGTATGGCTTCAGCCAAAGCCTGACATTGGGCAGATGTCAGCGTGTTCGCGGGTGTTTCTGGGTGAATGCGCGCACGAAACAGACTTTCTGAGGCATAGATATTGCCCACGCCCACCAGCATTTTGCCATCCATAATGGCCTGCTTAATGGGTAGACGGCGCCGTTGCAAAGCCTGATGCAGCCACGGGCCGGTCAGCGCGACGGACAAGGGCTCGATCCCCAAATGGGCCAGCAAACTATGTTGCTCCGGCGCCCCCGCTTGCCACAGCACCGCACCAAAGCGGCGCGGGTCGCGCAGGCGCACGATGCCGTCACCAAATTGCAAATCCACATGATCGTGCTTTTCCACGGGCCGATGCAGCGGCACCCAGCGCAAGCTGCCCGACATGCCCAAATGCACAATCACCGTGCCCGACGCAAAGCGAAACAGCAGGTATTTAGCGCGCCGTTCCAAGGCCAACAGCGGCGCCCCCAACAACGCTTGTAACTCCGCCGTGGGCACGGGAAAACGCAGCCGCTCTTGGCGCACCACCACCCCCGTCAAACAGCGCCCGCTCACATCCGGCGCCAAGCCCCGGCGCGTGACTTCCACCTCTGGCAATTCTGGCATGGTCGCCTCCCTCGTCCCCAAAGGGCGCATTAGAGCATTTTCTACCGCAGTTCTGATTGACCAGCCTCGTCACCGCAGGCCAGAGAGGCGCCCTCAGCTACCACGGCGCCGTGACACCGTCCGGGCCTTGGGGGCGATAAGCGGCGAACTGTTGCGCTAGAAAATCCAAAAACAAGCGCACCTTGGCCGACTGAAAATGGCGCTGCGGATAAACCGCGTAAATATCCGCCACATTGCCCACCCACGTCGGCAAGATACGTTGCAACTCGCCACTACGCAGATAGCTGGCCACATTCCACTCAGAACGCAACACAATGCCCTGGCCCGCCAGCGCCCAATCCACCGCGATCTCGCCGTGATTGCAACTCAAACGGCCCTGAACTTTCACTAACACCTGCTGGCTGCCATCGGTCAATTGCCAGTGGTTATAGGCTCCAGTGTTCTCCCGAATCACGATGCACTGATGCTGGAGTAAATCTTGGGGCACTTGGGGTTCCCCGTAACGCGCCAGATAGGCCGGAGCGGCGCACAACCAACGCCGATTAGAGGCAATACGCCGCGCCACCACCCGCGCATCCGGCGGCGTACCAAAGCGAATCGCCACATCCAACGCATACTCAGTCAAATCCAAAGGCCGATCCGTCAAATCCAGCACCACCTCCAGCTCTGGATAAGAGGCCACAAAAGCGGACACCAGAGGCGCCAAATGGCGGCGTCCAAAACCAAAAGTGGCATTCACCCGCAACACCCCTTTGGGCTGGGTATGGTTTTCTGTGAGCGCCCGCTCCAGACCCGCCAAGTCTTGCAAGATGCGCTCGCCATCCTCTAAATAACGCTGGCCCTCGCTGGTCAAACTCAAACGCCGGGTGGTGCGATTGAGCAAACGCAGCCCAAGACGGCGCTCCAAGGCCGCCAAACGACGGCTGACATTAGGCGGCGTAATGCCCAATACCTGAGCCGCCGCCGCTAAGCTGGGCTGACGGGCCAGCACCACGAAAAAATCCAAATCAGAAATGGCGTCCATTCGTGCAAATAACGCAACTATCAAATACGAACTGCACGATTGTACGCATCTAGGGAATGAATATCATGGGCCGGTCTGTCTTTCCCGGCCCTGCATCATGTTCAGTTTCAGCTTTTTCAGCCACGCCCTTGCCATGCTGGCACTGGGCGCCGCCTTGGGCTTTTTTGGGGGATTGTTTGGTATCGGCGGCGGCATCATCGCCATTCCGTTCATGGTGCTGGCCTTGGGCATGGATCAATCCCTGGCCCAAGGCACCGCCCTCGTGCTCATGGTGCCCAATCTGCTCGTGGCGTGGTGGCGCTATCAACAACGCCATCCGGTGCCTGGGCGCGCCATCCTCAGCATTGCCCTGTCCGCCACCCTCACCACCGCCCTGCTGGCCCACTACGCCACGGGTCTGGATACCCATGTTCTGAGCCTACTATTCAGCCTCTTTTTGAGCGCTTTAGCCGTGCAATTGCTGCGAACTCGCCGCCAACAACCACATACCCCGCGCCCACTGAATCTCGCCCGCCTGCCTTGGGTCGGCCTCTTGGGCGGTAGCAGCATGGGCTTGCTGGGCATCGGCGGCGGGCTCATCGCCAGCCCACTGCTTTCCGGCTGGCTAGGGCAAAAACAAAGCACCGCCCAAGGCCTAGCCCTGGCCCTCGTCACCCCCAGCGCCCTCGTCGCCCTGTGCAGCTACAGCCACGCCCAGCGCGTAGACTGGCCCCTCGGCCTACTCATGGCCCTAGGCGGCCTATGCACCGTATCCCCCGGCGTCACCCTCGCCCACCGCCTCCCCGAAGCCAAACTCCGCACCGCCTTCGCCGGACTACTCCTCATCGCGGCACTGTGGTTGGGGGGAAGGTTACTAGCATGAAAAGCCGCCCGAGCTGCACTTAGGCCAATGGCCACATATGGGGAAAGAAGCAGTGTGCAGCCTAGTGGGCTACCGCCTGAACTATAAGCATCCACCCGCCCAGCGGAGCTGCTTTGGTTTTTCGCCAGTGCCCCTTGGGCGGAACCTTTCATCGCCGACAAACCAGCTACTTCTTTGACATGTTTTAACGCAGAACAGTCCGGGACGGGACTTGATTTTAATGGCATGAACCAACCCGAGGCCGCTGATAAAACTTGCTCTCGTTGGGCGCTCTTCGGCACCTGGAATGCCTATCAAGGCTAAGAGTTCAGAATCCCTCATGTATAGTTATGGCATTTCCAGAACGAGGTGATTCATGTCCATGCTTTATGCGTCTTGCCGCGTAGCTCTGGCTGCGTTGTTACATGATTTAGGTAAGTTAGCGGAACGAGCCAAGATTGAGGGGGATATTGAGTCCCATCGGGGCGTACAACCCAAGAACAAAAAGAGTGGTAAAACCAGTCATGCCCATGCCGCTTATACCTCTTTGGCACTGGAACAACTGCTCCCCAGTGGCCCAAGCCTGAAGATAATCAACGACGAGCCTTTCCAAGCAGAGACTGACTCGCTGACTGAAGTTGCCGCACGACACCATCGCCCCAATGGCCCCTTACAAAAAGTCATTGCTAAGGCAGATTGCCTAGCCTCCAGCTTTGAGCGCATCGCTACCGGCACAACAAACGAAGGCGGTTACATTGCAGTACGACAGTTTTACCTACTGGAATCATTACACCTCAATGGCGAGGCCCATCAAAATACTCGCTGGCGCCAACCCCTTCAGCCCTTTAGCCCCTCCAGCCTGTTCCCGCAGCAAGACATGCCGCTGGCCAAGGAAGCGGAAGCCACTCAGGAATACGCCGCCCTCTGGGAAAGTTTCAAAACAGCGGTGGAGCAAATTCCTGAACCTCACCGTAATAATTTACCGTTGTGGCTAGACCACGCTGATAGCGCTTGGCTCCATTTCACCCACGCTATTCCCAGCGCCACCAATAACAATGCCTTCCGAAAAGATAAAAAGAAAGCGCACAACCGGCCAGAAGTTAGCCTATACGACCACTCCAAATGCACCGCTGCCTTGGCAGTAGCCCTATGGCGTCACCAGCACTATCTCGACAGCCATCCAGGACAAAAACGAGGACAAAGCCTTCTCCTGATCCAAGGCGACTTTAGCGGTATTCAGTCCTTCATCTTCGCCGAGGGCAGCGAAACGCAAAAACACGCGGCCAAGCTGTTGCGTGGGCGCTCGTTCCAGGTGGCTTTGCTGTGTGAATTGGCCGCGCTGAAGGTTTTGGAGGCGCTGGAATTACCCAGCACCAGCCAGATTGTTAATGCGGCAGGTAAGTTTTTGATTGTGGCCCACAACACCCCAGAAACTCGCGCCGCCATCCAGCGGGTGCAAGAGGAGCTGGATCAGTGGTTTTTAGAGCACACCTGTGGCGAAACCAGTTTCCGCCTTGCCACCCTCACAGCGGCCCAGGCAGATTTCAGCCAAAAGCGTTTTGGGGCTTTGCTGGAGCGCTTATTTGCCCAGCAGCAGGCCATGCGCCTGCGCGCCTTTGATCTTTGTGGGGCGGAGCCTCCCGCGCCCATTCACCTACTCGAGTACCCGGATGGCCCTTGCGCCTACGGTGGACGGCGCCCGGCCCAAACCCAAGCACGCTTAGGTACCGAGCAGACTCAGATCAGCCATCTGGCCCAAGACCAGATTCTGATTGGGCATTGTCTGGCACAAGCGCGTTATAGCCGGATTTTGGTGCGCTCCACCGCATTCACCGGCCCACAGCTCGAACCCCTGGAACTGGATTATTTCGGCTATCGGGTCTGCTTTGCCGCCCCCTCTGCCCCGGCCATTAGCGACACCCAACTGCTGCGCTGCTGGGATATTGCCTTGCCCGAGGCCGACGACCGACAGCGGCCCCTATTTCAAGGTCTGGCCCGGCGGGCGGTGAATGCCTATGTGCCCCTGTTCGATCCAGAGCAAGAAGACTGGCAATCGCCGCGCTACCAACATTGCCAAGAAGAGATCAAGCAGCGCCTTGACCGCAGCGCACCGCTAAAAACCCTGGCCCATATTGCCTGTGACGACTTGGACGACAGCGGCAAACAGGGGCAAATTGCCCTGGCGGTGTTGCGGGGTGATGTGGATGACTTGGCGGATATTTTTCAGCGCGGCGTCACCCCCCACACCTTTGCCCGCATGGCCTCCCTCTCCCGGCTGATGAATGCCTTCTTCACCGTGCATCTGCCCTGGCTATGTGCCAAAGAATTCCCCAATACCTACACCGTTTTTGCCGGGGGCGATGATTTCTTCCTGATCGGCCCCTGGTATGCCACCCAAAAATTGGCCCTGCGTTTACGCGATGATTTCCGCCGCTTCGCCGCCGAAAACCCAGAGCTGCACTTTTCTGCCGGGCTGGCCTTCGCCAAACCCTTCACCCCCATCCGCGCCTTGGGGCGTCTAGGCCAACAAGCCCTGGATAGCGCGAAACAGCAAGACGCTAAAGATGATGAAGGCAATAAGAAAGATAAAAACAGCAAAAACAGATTCAGCCAGCAAGGCATCACCCAACCCTGGAGTGCCTTTGAACCGCTGGACAAACTGGAAACCAAGCTAGCGGAATGGAATGAGCGTTATCAACTGAGCAGCGGCTTCATCTTCCGCCTGCTGCATCTAACCGAAAAAGCAGCCAGCAACAAACCGGAAGACCAAATCTGGCACAGCTGGCTTGCCTATCGGGTACGGCGCTTTATCGTGGATAAGCTCCGTAATACCAGCGATGCCGAAAAATTAGACATTCAAAAAGAAATAGCCGGTTTCCTACGGGACGTTATCAGCCGAAACAAACAAACCGCCCGCATTCCCATTTCCAACTATCTCTACCGCCAGCGCACGGTAAACAGGAGCAAGGTATGACTTACCAAATTTCCGACATTAAATTTGGGGATATTCCCAGCGAACTCTATGGTGACGTAGCCAGTGATCTGGCCTATTGGATAAAAGAAGAAAAAAAAGAAAGAACCAATTCAGAGACCCAATTGCGCCGCTTTTACAACGAGATTAGCAATTGGCACGAGCAGGTCAGCTTATCGGAATCACCGGAAACACTGTATCTGGAACTTGCACCGCTAATAAAAATGATTAAGGCCAAAGTGGCTTACGCCCATTCTCGCAATTCCTTAGTCAGCCAACGTTATGTTGATCTCGTCAATCATTGCATCAATCAGGTGAACTCACCGAAAACCCTCAAACAATGCAAGCTTTTTTTTGAAGCATTCTCCGGGTTTTACAAAGCCATTACTGCAAAAAAATAAAGTACGTGCTAGCAATTATTCTGGAGAACGATCATGCAACTAACGAAAATTCATCAAATTGATGGCGAAATTGAATTACTGTCTGGTTTACACATCGGCGGCGAAGACAGCGAAATGCACATCGGCGGCACCGACAATCCCATTATCCGTAATCCCATCACAAAATCACCCTATATACCCGGCTCTAGCCTAAAAGGAAAAATTCGCAGTTTACTGGAATGGCGTAGTGGGGCTGTCCAATCCAGTGCACTTTCCTGGGAGCGCTATCAGGAATATAAACAGCAAGCTCAAATTGCCCAGCGCATTTTAGAAATCCTGAAATTATTTGGCGTCAGTGGTGATACCAGCAAAAAACTCGAATCAGCAGACAAAGATAAAAAAGCAGAGTTTGAAGCCATTGGCCCCACACGCTTAGCATTCCATGATTGCAAATTGCTCACGACAAACATTCGTCCCGAATTAAAAATGGAAACCGCTATAGACCGGATTTCCGGCACAGCCAAAAATAGCAGCCTCCGCACCACTGAGCGCGTTCCCGCCGGAGCCCGTTTTGAATTTCGGCTGAGCTTAAAAGTGTTGGATGGTGAAGACCTGCTGCCCACGGTGCTGGCTGGGCTGAAGTTATTGGAGTTGGATAGCTTGGGCGGATCTGGTTCTCGGGGTTACGGCAAGATTCGTTTTGATAGGCTGACGGTAGATGGGCAAGAGCAAGCGCTGCCTGCCGATCCTTTCCAGGATTAAGCCATGAGCTTATTGCGCTTAACCCTGCGCCCCCTCAGCGCCTTTGCCACGCCCTTGCAGGGGGATACCTTATTCGGGCAATTGTGTTGGGCGATTCGCCATCATTTTGGCGAGGCCCGGCTGACTGCGCTGCTGCAAGACTATGTGCATGGTCGGCCATTTGTGGTGCTCTCCGACGCCTTCCCCGTGAATCACGTGCCGCTGCCCCACTTGCCTTACGCTCAGGACCAAGGCAAAGCCGGGCAACACAAAGAATTTAAACGGAAAATCTGGCTACCGTTCAGCGCACTGCATCAAGCCGCCACCACTTGGCCTGATCTGGCAAAAGCCCCGGACGAGAACGAGATCAAGGCCCAGCGCCATTTCCGCCCTCAACCCCACAACAGCATCAACCGTCTGACCCAAACCACAGACACCGACTTTGCCCCATTCAATGTCGTCCAGCATTGGCACGAGGCAGCACAGCTCCAGCTCTACGCTGTGCTCGACGAACAACGCTTGCAGCAAGCCGAACTACTGGCGGCACTGGGCAATATTGGCCTATTCGGCTATGGCAAAGACGCCAGCACCGGCTTGGGGAAATTCACCGTAGACAGTACGGAAAGCCTCACCTACGCCATCCCCGATCAGGCCAATGCCTGGCTGACCCTGGCCCCCTGCGCCCCCCAAGGCTTGTCTTGGCAGGCAGAGCGCTGCTTTTATCGGCCCTTTGTGCGCTACGGGCGCCACGGCGACCGAGCGGCCTTGTCCGGCCAGCCCTTCAAAAAGCCTTTGCTGCTGGCCGCCACGGGCGCCGTACTCAGCCCCGCCGCAGGCGACGACTGGACACGCCATTGGCTGGGCCAAGGACTCGGCGGCGCTGACCAGCCCATTTCCAACAACATTGACTATCACGAGACGGTACACCAAGGCTACGCCCCCGCCCTGCCCATCTGCCTGCCCCCCGACTACTGCCACGCGGAGGCCTCATGACCACGCCCTTCCTGGAAAGCCACGCCATCGTGATCTCCACCCTCTCGCCGGTGCACATCGGCTGCGGGGAGGATTACGAACCCACCAATTACGTCATTGATAACAAGCAACTCTTGGCCTTTGACCCGGCCCAGTTACTGAAGCAACTGACTACCCAAGATAAAAGTGAACTGCTCCGAGCACTGGACGGGCCCGATCCACTACCCGCCACCCAGCGCTTTTTCTACCGTCACCGTGCCGTTGCGGAACAAGTCGCCAGCCACCGCGTGCCGGTAGCCAAAGCCATCGCTGAGTTCTACCAAAGCCGTTTTGGCAAAGTGGTACAACGGGAAAGCGCAGGCAAGAAAGTAATCAATCGGCTGGAAATCGCCCGCACCACCTTTAACCCGGTGGATCAACTGCCCTACTTGCCCGGCTCTAGCCTAAAAGGCGCCATGCGCACGGCTATTTTGGAGGGGCTACGCAAGAAAAATGACCCGGATCGCTTCCCACTGGATCAACCGGGTAACAGCCGCCTATCGGGACAAGTCGCCAAAAGCATGGAGCAGACGCTACTGGGCGGCAGTTTCCACACCGATCCATTGCGGCTGGTCAAAATTAGCGACGCCCCCTTTCAACCCGGCCATTACCCCGTGCAAAACGCAGCGGGAGAAAAGCAGCTCCGTACACGGGAAGCACGGCGCATTTGCTTTCAGGTGAACCGTAAAAAGCGCCCTAATCAGTTTTCTGCACAAGGCAATGTCAATACCCTGATTGAGTGCATACCGGCAGGACAACCCAGGGCTTTTCTGGCATCTCTGGTCTTTGAACACAAGCAAAGCCCCAAAGTCGATCAACTACCCCATAGGCAGCTGACCTTTGCCGAGCTGGCCCAGATGTGCAATGACTTTTACCTACCCGCTTTTGAGCAGGAATGCGCCATCCTGGAAAAAAACGGCTACGTGGCTGAAAACTGGCTGAAAAACGCCCGTACTCGCCTCAAACCAGAAGGCCTATGGGGCAAGGCCATTAGCGCAGGCCGTGGTTTCCTGCTGCGCGTGGGCCGACATTCCGGCGCCGAATGTGTCACCGTCGATGCCCCGCGCCAAATCAAAATTCTGCGCGGCAAAGGCACAAATCCCGATTATTTGCCCAATGCCACCACCCTCTGGCTCGCCGCCGATGACAAAGACGCCCACCAAGGCATGCAGCCCTTCGGCTGGGTATTTGTTCAACTACGTTAAGGCCTAATCGGGAGAACACCATGAGCGAACTACTGATTTACGACACGGGAAATGGCGCCAGTGGCGTCACTGTGCGGGTGGAGGGGGACAGCGTTTGGCTAACCCAAGAACAAATGGCCGCACTGTTCGAGCGCGAGCGTTCGGTCATTACCAAGCACCTGCGCAACATATTTAAGGACGGTGAATTAACCGAGGAGGCAGTATGTGCACATTTTGCACATACTGCCTCTGATGGAAAAACCTACCAAACTCGTTTTTTCAACCTCGACGCCATCATCTCCGTCGGCTATCGGGTGAACTCAAAGCGTGGCGTGCTGTTTCGGCAATGGGCCACCCGCGTGCTGCGCGAGCAACTGACCCAGGGCTATAGCCTCAACGCTGCCCGTCTAGCGGAACAAGGACTTGGGGAAGCACGACAAGCCATCGAACTGCTGGCCCGCACACTTGCCAATCAAGAACTGGTGAATGAAGCCGGTCGTGAAGTGCTCGCCATCATCACGGGCTATGCCAAGACGTGGCGCCTGCTGCTGCAATACGACGAAGACGGTTTGGCGCTACCCACCGCTTGTCGCCCCGCCGTTGGCGTACTGGATTACACCAAGGCCAGCTTTGCCATTACAGAATTGAAACGGGCGCTGCTGGAACGAGGTGAAGCCACCGACCTCTTCGGTCGGGAGCGGGGAGAAGGGCTCCAAAGCATTTTGGGCAGCATCGAACAAACCATGTTCGGCGAATCGCTCTACCACAGCCGAGAAGAAAAAGCGGCGCACCTACTTTATTTCGTCATCAAGGATCACCCCTTTTCCGATGGCAATAAGCGCATCGGCGCCTTCCTGTTCCTGCTCTACCTGCAACAAGAGAGCATGACCATGAACATCAACGAAAACGCCCTCACCGCCCTAGCCCTACTGGTCGCCGAGAGCCAGCCCCAAAATAAAGATCTCATGATCCGCCTCATCGTCAACTTACTCGTTGCTAGCCCCTCCAATACCCGCTCTAGCGAGGCGAGCCACCCATGACCTTCCCCCAGCTCTCCGCCATCCGTCTTCGTCTCGAAGCCGAAGTCACTGAAGCCTTACGCCTACCGGATTACGCCGGTTCGGCGTTGCGTGGGGTGTTTGGCCATGCTTTGCGGCGTTTGGCGTGCATGACGCGGCAGAAAACGTGCGCGGGCTGCCCGCTGCTGAACACTTGCCCGTATGCGGTGATTTTTGAAAGCCAGCCCAGTGCCGCCAGTGGTTTGCAGGGGCGGCTGCGTGATGCGCCTCGGCCTTATGTGATTGAGCCTCCGGCTTGGGGGCAGCGTCATTGGCCGGTGGGCAGCACGTTGACGTTTCATCTGGTGCTGATCGGACAAGCGCGCCAGCAGGTGGCGCTGATTCTGCTGGCTTGGCAACACGCTTTGGCGCGGGGATTAGGGCCGGGATGTGGGCCGGATCAACGCCCAGGTCAAGCGCACTTGCAACGGGTATGGCAAACCGATCTGGGTGAGGATGGGGAACATTGTGTGCTGGATCACGCCCTAGGCATTAATGCTCCGCTGCGCCCTCCGGCCCCGCTGCCCCCAGCGCCAGAGGGCCTTGAGGCGCTAACCCTGCATTTTGAAACCCCACTGCGCCTACAAGACAATGGTCGTGCCATACCGGCCCAGCAGCTCACGGCCCCCATCCTGCTGCGCGCCTTACTGCGCCGTAGCCATTTACTCGCCCGTTGCCATGAGCCGGACACGCTCAGTGGCTTTGTGCCCTTTGAACAACTTGTGGATATTCATGCCTTACAGGACGAAAAACAATTGTATTGGCGCGACTGGAGCCGCCATTCCAGCCGACAGCAAAGCCATATGGCCTTGGGCGGCGCCATGGGCGAGTGGCGTTTAAGAGGCGCCATCGCTACACTCTGGCCCCTGCTGTACCTAGGCCAATGGCTGCATGTGGGCAAAGAAGCGGTGTTTGGCCTGGGGGGCTACCGCCTGAGCTATGAACCTCCACCCGTAGCCGCTGTCCCCCCACAGCCACGATAAGAAAATGCAAGACATTTGCACTTCACTCGCACTTGATTTAAAAGAGAAAATCATCATTTCGGGCTCAAAAATGAACAAGTGTTGTCATAAAAACTCAACTTCGACCGCAAAGGGGGTAAAAACGCCAAAACTATCAAGCCCTTACAAGGGTAGAGTTTCATTGCCCTGACTTCAATTAAGGGATTAAGACTCATTCCTGGGATTATAAAAAAAGACATGGAAGTTTCATTGCCATGACTTCAATTAAGGGATTAAGACTCCCACATTTGCTGCATCAAAGGCTTCCTTGAGGTTTCATTGCCCTGACTTCAATTAAGGGATAAATAAAAAAGGCGCTCGGAAATTGAGCGTCTTTTTTATTTTGGGTGGAATTACTTTTGGCTTGATTGGATTTGGGAAGTGCTGATTAATTCCTATCGCGAGCAAGCTCGCTCCTACAAGTCATT
>JACCDO011989974.1_pt1 | contig 18898 bp, 19 predicted proteins | sample 7446101 | NCBI WGS metagenome assembly JACCDO01 (sample SAMN15323440, study PRJNA562643) | freshwater metagenome | isolation source: river surface water | place: USA:Blue River Watershed | collected 2017-08-16 | reverse complement strand
TTTTAACATCCACTGTTTTGTTTTGATAAATTTTATAAGCTAACATCATTGCTTGTAATCCATTATGACAAGATTCATTATTCCATGTAGTTGTTATCATTTTATGTTTATACATTGACATTGCAATTGTTTTTAATGAAAAATTTAAAGCCCCTTTAATAATAATATTATTATTAACAAATAATTTATATAAATCAAATGAGTTTTCCTCATTTAATAAAGGAACAGTTAAGTTTTTATGTTTTGAAGCAAATCTATTATAAAAATTAATTTCAGCATGAGACCAATGAATAAATTTAACTTCTAAATTATTAATATTTATTTCATCAATAAAATCCCACATTTTTTGAATCATATCTAATTCAGCATCAGTTGTATTTTCTTCTAAGATAAAAGATTTAAATTTGAACTTATTAAACTGTGATTTATAACCTAGTCCTATCATAAATATAATTGAATTATCTAAGTTCTCTAAATCTTCTGATAAGTTACCAATATTACTATTTATTACCTCAAAATCAATATAAAATTCAATTATATTTTCATTTTCTCTCCAATAGTCTTCATTTATTAAATCATCTGCTCTTATAATATCATACCTACTTCTATTAATATTTACTATATTATCAATAGTTGATGCTATTTTTTTATCATTAATATTTAATATTTTTGAAGAGAATTTTTTATCACGCCAACTATAAATTTTATTTATATGAGCTAATTCTCTTTTACCAAACCCACACCACCAAATATTAGTTATTTCACCTAATTTATCAGCTATATCCATTTTAATTTTCCAAAAAGGACTATCTTTATTTGTTTTCATATTTGGATATAATTCACTTACGGAAGGTTTTGGTAATATTTTCCAATTATGTCCATTATTTCTCATATTTAATATCCATTCAATAGCCTTAGTTACTTTTTCATGAATAAATTTGTCTTTACCTTCATAATCAATTAATGCTAATGATTCTAAATAATTATCATTTATAATTGTTATTTTATTTTTAGTATATATATGTCTTTTACCTAAAATAAATCCATATTTTGGAAAATAACCTTGAACTGACAATAAAAGTCTATTATAAATATTAACTTGTCCTTTATACGCAATTGTGCTACTAATATTTTTTAAATAATCTAAATTACTATTAAAATATAATGTAGAATGTTTTATATCAATCACGACATAATAGAATTCAAGATTTAATTTATTATTTATTGTTTTTGGTATATCAATCTTTCTATTAAATATTTTTTCCATCATATCTGATCTAATTAATAAATCAGGAGTTCCATAAATATTATTTTCATAATCATGCAAAACAGCTTGATAAATTATTTCAACCCCTTCTTTCATCAAATTAACTGTTTCTAAATATTTATCATGAGAAAGACTATCATTTAAATTATAAGATACTTGAACAATATTATATTCTTCTTTTAATTTTTCAACAACTTGTTTTTCAAATTCTAATCCTTGTTTCATAATAAAATCAGTATGATTATCAGTATAATTATCAGTATGATTATTATTATGATTATTATTAAAACTATGATTTTTATTAATTTTACATTTTTGATAATCAGTTATATTATAATATTTCAACCAATCAATAATAGGATCATCTATCATATAATTTCTAATACTTGAACCAGATACCATATTAGACCAATTAATGTTTATTTTTTGTTTTTTATTAATAGAATGATAATTATTATCATTATTCTTTCTTTTTCTATTCATTATTTGAATATAAAAAAGGTCTTTATATCTAATTAGTTTAAAATAAATTTTAAAAATATAATATTTTTTAATGTCAATGTCAAGTGTTACCCCAGATATTAAAGAAATTAAAATAGAGAAAATTGTTAAACCAGTCAAACTTCCAAAAATTTCTAAAGCTGCAAAGAAAGTAGTCAAAGCTCTTTCAAGTGAAAGTTCATCGGTATTAAGTAGTGAATCAGTTGTAGTTCCAGTTGATACTAATAAATCACTTTCATTACCACAAAAATTATTAAGTTTTACTAAACATCCCAAGTTTAAATTAGTATTACTTGGTATTATATTAATCATCGCAGCAGTCGCATACTTTAAATACCAACAAAAACTTAAAGAAACTAAAAAACCTGTTTCAACTCCCAATGTATCAAATGATGCTTCTAAAGAACAAAGCAAACAAGATTTAATTAGACAACAGTTTTTAAAACAACAAATTGAATTAGCTCAATTTCAACAACTTCAACAAGCTCAACAAGCTCATTTAGCTCAAGCTGCTCAAGCTGCTCAAGCAGCTCAAGTTCCAGTATCTCATTACCAACCAGCTAAACAAACGAATAAACCAAAACAACAAAAGAAAGTAGAATCTTCTGAAGATGAAAATAGTTCAGAAGAAGTATTAGTAGAAGATCAAAATGTAATGAAACATAATTTAACACAAGAAGAAATGAATGCAATTGATAAACAATTAGAAGATGTTAAATTAGATAATTTAAATGAATTATAATTATTTTCTAATTATTTTACATTTTGGATCCATATTAAATGATTTTGTTTTATTTTGTTTAGGAATTATTTTTAAAACACACTTACCTTTAACCCCATATAAAGATTCTGTGCATCCAGATTCTTTATTTGTTTGTAATTCTTTTCCTTTTAAACATCTAGATCTGAAATGTTCATATCTATCTCTGACCATTTCATAAGTTAAATTAGATTTTTTTCCCAACATTGTATTAACAGTTTCATGTAGATTATAAACCCATCTAGATAAGGAATCTCTATTTTTCATAACAGATATATTTAATGGTATTTTTTTTAAATTATTACTTAAATTATCTCTACAATATTTACATGGTAATATATTTTTTAAATTAGAATAAAATAAATAATAATTCTTCTTTTGTTCTTTTGTGGGTTCCACAGGATAATTAAAACTTATTGTATGTAATATATGCCACATTGGTGGACCCCATATTGAAGTCATCATTCCATCAGGTGAATTATAATCCTCTTCTGTAAATGTTTTCTTTTTACTCATTATATTATAATTAGAATATATTATTAATAGTATTATTAATATTAATACATGAATGTAAAGGTTTATATGTATCTTCCATCTTATTTATACCATTTTGTATATGAATATTAAATTGATATACTTTATTTAATATATCTAATATTCTATCAGAATGAGCTAATCCAATATGAATTATTATATTTTTATCATTATTATGGATTAAAAGAATCACATACCATTCCATAATTAAACTTAATAAATTATTAATTTTTTCTAGAACCCCTTCATTATTTTGTTGTATTGTTAATAAATCAGTATCCATTAAAGATTTATTTTCACTAATAAATTCTAAATATAAATTTTTAATTTCATTAAAATGTGTTATTAATGATACTTTAAAATCTTGTTTCTCTTTTAATTTTAAAATTTCAGGTAATACATAATTCATCATTAATTGTGTTTTTCTTAAATTAAAAAAACTATTTAATATTTCTAAATATTTTTTCAATATAGTTTTTCCCATAGCTACATTTGTTCTACATAATTCCCAAGAGAATGGAATTAATAAATGTCTAATATCTATTAGTTTAATTTTTTTATTTTTAATACTTAAATTTTTTAAATTTTGAGTATGAGGAGATGAAGGCCATAATTCTTGTAATTTATTTATATTTTCTCTAGAAATTTCTTCAAGTAATATATCATTACTATATTTCATACCTTTGTTCATTAACCATTTATCTATATATATAGATTCATCCTCACAATAACTAACACCATCGTGCACATCTGCAAGTAATAAAATATATTTATCTAATATTTTATGTTTTAATAAAGTAAATCCAACTGAACCAGATATATTCATATTATACTAATTTATATAATTAGTTTATTATTATTCCTCATCATCACTAGATGAGTCGCAATAATGAAATGTCTCAGGAGCAGTTTCAAAAATAATTTCTTCATAGCGTTTAATAGGCTCCATCACTGGAGAACTACTATGGTAAATCCACCAAATACGTGTAAGTAATTTTGAAAGCAAACGAGTAATTGGTTGCTCTCGGCAATGGTAAAAATAATGCTGAATATTACGTATCTTTTCACCAAAATTCATCAAACGTTCACGAAGTTTACTCTTTTCATAACCATTTTCTGTAGGAATAATACTATTAAGTCGAATACATTCAAATACTTTACTATCAATATTATTTATTTGAACATCCAGACCTAAAGTAGTTAAATGGTTGTTAATTGGAAAATCACTCGCAAGCGAGGATTGTTCCAATTTAAAATCCATATTATCTGTCTCATATACATCAATATAATTCGCAATAAATTTCGCAAATTCAATTTGTGTATTTTCATTTTTATAATTACAATTAAAAAATATCTTGCGAATATAAATTACTAAAAATGCAATACGGAATACATCATCTGTATGACGAAAACGCCATAACATTTGATTGAATGCTACATTATCACTCATTGCGAATTTCCAACCATCATTCAATGTAGATAAGATACTACTATAAAAATCATCTGCATCTTCATTTGTAATACTTGTCTTAAGGAAATTCTTTTTAATGTTATCCCATTTTGTTAAATTATTAGCTAATTTAGAACCAAAACAAGAACCATAAAACATGGTGTCACATCCAGTTACATCCGGAATAACACTAGTAGTTAATTCTTTGATTTGAGTCCAATTGTATCCTAATAACATAACATTACCTTCTTTGTCTAAACCACGGCGGCCGGCACGACCTGCCATTTGATGATACATCATACTGTTAATATTGCGGTCAGGAGTAATGACGGTTGTTCGAAAAGGCATAGATACACCAAAAACTAAACTTTCATCACTAAATACTAATCCTAATTTACCACTACAGGCCAAATTTTGAATAATATGAAGATAAGGTTCAGGTAAACCTTTAGCATAAACACCAATACCACGCCATAACAAATCAATAATATAGTGATACTCGCAACCATTTTGAGGAAAATATTGTTTTAATTCTTTATTCCATGTATCAATCATATGTTGATTAAACGGTTGTGTTAAATTCATAATGAAATCAGGATGAGGCTCGTAAATAGCAATATCAATCACATGTTCTTCCATCTTTTCTAATTGGTCAGTCATCATGAGTTTATTCATCTTTTTATCACCAACTGAATTCATATTAATATCAACAGATTTTTTCTTGCCATGTTTATCTGTAACAATAACATCTTGACCTATTTTCTTTTCATTTGCCTTAGACCGAGACAACAAAGTTAAACGTTCTTTCATTAATGTTGGATGAGCTTTCTCTTCTTCATCGCGAATACGTTTACTTAATTTACGAACAATATCTAAACATAAATGAGAATCTGTTTGAAATACAATAGCTGGGGTTTTGTTTTCTCTCTTCAATTTCATAACAACTTCGTATAAATCATATTCAATATGTTTAGCATCAAGAGTAACATTATTATTGATAATGTTTTCAACTGTTTTCGATTTTTTCGGCGTGCTAACGCACAAGACCATAAAATTAATCAATTCATTAAAATATTCATTTGCTTGATCCAACGTAATACGCGCATCAGCAGAGAAATATTTATGAATTTTAAGAGAACTAGGTAAAATATTGTCAAGCTTCATAGCTAATTCCCAAATATCAGGAGGAGTTGGGTTTAATGATTTTGTTAATACAGACTTGTTAATAAAATCGTCAATCGTAACAGACATTAATGGACTGATACGACGAAAATGGATTGTATTATCAATTGTTTCTGTATACCATTTTTGCAAATTAATAAAACGTTTAGTGCATTTAACAACACTAATATCTTGACCATTTAATTTAAACCATTCTTGAAGTTTATCAATATTACCAATAGTTGCAGATAAAGCCAAAATAGGAATATCATTGTAACGTTTAATAATAAGTTCCATTTCTTTGCAAGTTTCATTACCAATCATATGAATTTCATCAATCACGACCCAGTCAAAATTAATATTTTCTTTATCAAATAATGGTAAATAATCAACTAAATATTGTGGTGTTCCAACGACCACACCAATACTTTTAACTTTGCGAATTAGTTCATCTAAAGATGTTTCAGATTGAAAAGTTCTAGTAATAATAGGAACATCTTTATCAATAATTTTAGAAATCATGGCAGACATTTGCCAAGCCAATGGGTCAGATGGAACGACTACAATTGCATTAATAGTTCCACCAGATTTATTCTTTTTAGTATAAAGATAACCAGTCATAACAGATTTACCAGCAGAGGTTGGTGCAGAAACAATAGTGCTAATATTATTATCAATATTAGTAATAACTTGTTTTTGAAAATCATCTAATTGAACAAAACCAGACTCATTCAGAGGTGGCATATTAGTATGAAACTTATTAAACTGTAATTCAACAGGGTCCAAACCTTCAATGATTTTTTTAATTTTAATAATTAATTCATTATATTCTTCTAATAATTTACTACTAGGATTAAATTCATTAATCTTAATAAATGTATTATATACTAAATCATTCAATCGTCGTGACATTTGAAATTCAATAAATTTAAATAATAAACGGATTTTGCCTTCATTTGTATCAGGCTTAGCATTAATACCTTGCGTATTTAAACGGACTAAATCAGTTTTAAGCATCTCTTCTTGGTTTGATAAATAATTGTTCAAAATAATAGTATCTTTCTTATTAAATTTTTCACCGGCTTCCTTACGTTTAATCAATTTTTCTTCATATGGAATAGTCGGATTCATTAAATATTTAATCTTAAATGGATCAAAACTACCGGTTGGGCAATTTTGTTTAACACATTGTTCATTCATCTGGGAACTTTTCTTGCCACGTTGAGTAGCACTCAAAGTTGCCTCCCAATCACCTTTAGTATCAATAAATGGGGTATGAGATTTATGAGTAGATTTATGATGAGTTCTGCCTTTATGGCCTAACATTTACACAATATATTATTAAATCTTTAATAGATTATTTTATTTCAATTTTTATTAAACAAACTTCCTAAGGAAGTTTGTTTAATAACTGTTAATAGGGAGAGATATGTTTTTCTTTTAGAAAAACATATCGCCCTATCAATTTTTCTAATAATTGGTCTATATAAAATAAATGGTATTAGAGAGTGCAGGCTAATTAATTAGCCTAAATAAATTAAATATTTTTATTAGAAATAATATATCTAAGACTCAAATTGATGTTTCCATCAAAATGTTGTAGTATAGACATTAGTTCTAATTCATCATCATGTATATTAATATTAAGTAACATTGTCTTAAATTTTTCTAATTCTGCATGATAATTAAAATCTTCACGATTAATAGTATTAATTTTATAACTAATATTACCATTAGTTATAAAATTAGCTACTTTATTAAGATAATCTGGTTTTGAAATACAAATACGCAATAGAGTTAAAAAATATGGATCCTTAAATAATTCAATTGTATGATTATTTGTGTCCATTGATAATTCATTTAATTCTTCATTTAATGTATCATTAAATATATTAAATATTAATTTAGTTAATAATTCTTTTTCAGTAACTAACAAATAAATTGTAATATCTGTTTTATCAATAGTTAATAAATTATTAGAATTATTTAAGGTAGAACCATTTGAAATTAATTTAATTTTTTCAAATTCTTCTTCACTTATATTTTTTGATTTCAAACATTTTTTTAAATCATCTATGGTAAATTCAAATGATGATGTTTTAATAATGTAATCATTTTTAAGTTGACCGACTAATTTAAGTATTACGGTAGCCATTAATGATTATTAGTATATATATTAATAATTTATTATATCAATTTTTATTTATATCTTACCACAAATAACTTTTGATTGTGTAAGTTAGAGTTGTTTTACAACTCTAACTCACAATCAATTTTTCTAATAAATTTTTATGGCTTTGTTCATAAATTCCCTTTGCGGCGATGATATATAATAAATACACTTAATCCAATAGTAATATCTAATAATAATGGAACCCATGCTTTATCATTTTTAGTAATAGCTAAGTATGCAAATATAAAATATAATAATCCAGTTATTGGTCTTAAATTTTTCCACCAGATTTTATCTCCAAATACACCAGTGTCTCTAAAATCACTTATATATATATAAGTAAAACTCATACCAATTAATATAGAAAGATATCCCATATACACTAAATATTTTTTATCTATATTTTTAGCAATTAATACTAATAAAGTTCTAACACCTACACATCCTACTAAAAAATATAATAACCTTTTTTGAATATTTTTCATATATTATTATATATAAAAAAATAATAATTATTATATCTTAATGAAAGGAATTATTAATATTGGAAATAGTTGTTATCTAAATTCAGCAATACAAATGTTATTTAATTCAAATGACTTTAGACAATTATGTATTGATACTAATCTAGAGAAAATTATAAATGATTATGATGATACAAATACATTAGACCCTTCTGAAATTAAACATATTGTTGCGAAAAATAATAAAATGTTTGCTAATAACCATCAACATGATAGTCATGAGTTCATTGTTTATTTATTAGATGTATTAGATAAATATAAACATAGTCAATTATATAATTTATTTGGAATAAAAACAAGAATTAATATAAAATGTAAACTATTAAATTGTTTACATCAAAATGAACATACAGATGTTGAATTATTTTTACAATTACCTTTAACTAATGATTTAACAGAATCTTATAGATTATATAAGGCTCCAGAAAAATTAATTGAAAAAAATAATAATGGTTATAAATGTGATAAATGTAAAAAAATATCTATTGCTAGAAGAAAAACAATCACTTCTTTCTGGCCTAAGAATTTAATTATTGTTTTGAAAAGATTTAATTATACTTCTAATCAATGGATTTCAAAAGATAATAGAAAAATTAATATACCATTAATATGGAGACATGGTTATAAATTAAAAGGAGGTATCATTCATATTGGAGCATATGGTGGAGGACATTATGTTTATTTTGGAGAGGAAAATAATATATGGTATTTATGTAATGATTCTAATATTAGTATTATTAATAATATTGATGATTTTATTAAACACCAAGGAGCTATGAGTTATATATTATATTATATTTTAACTGGTTTATAATTAATACTTTTAAGTGCTTTCCCTGTTGATTTATTTTTAACTAAATAATATTCACCTGATTTATAATAATAAGGACTATCATAGGGACAATACGCATTCTTACATTCAATTGAGTCTTCTCCATATTTTAATTTACATTCTTCATAGTAAGTATTATGAATATATCTTTTGATTATATAATCATTAACTGTGTCAATTGCTTCTTCTTCAGATATACATAATTTTGACATATTAGATTCATGAACCATATTAAAATATTTATCAACATCAATATTTAAACTAAAACCTAACATATATGTAATATTAATTGTTTTTAATAATGATGCATATAAACTCATTAAATCTTTTGTTTCTAATAAATGTTTTTTAATTAACGATATATTAATTAATAAATCTTCATGATAATCAGTCTCAACAACACTTTGTTTCATAAAATTATAATATTCTTCAAAACTATTATAAAAACAGTTAATCATATTATTTGGATCTAAATTATAAGTATAACAAGCTCCGTATAAAACATATAATAAATCTGCAATTGCATCAATTATTTCAACAAAATTATCTGTTCTTAATGCATATCCTAATTCTTCAATACCTTCTTCGTGAATTAAATTATATCTATAATTTGCATCATGATGATTATCTAATGGATTGCCTTCGTGGATGTTATAGACTTTATAATCAAATGCTTTATTAAAATCACATACTTTATCAAAATGAGACTTCATTAATTATATATATAAATAACTTTTTATATTATATATATTTAATCTAATAATTAATATATGGAGTATAATCATAAATATTTATATGAAAAATACAAGAATAAATATTTAAATCTTAAAAAAAAATTAAATATGAATGAGATGACTGGAGGTGGTAATAAAATAGATATTATTTTATTCAAAGCAGGATGGTGCGGTCATTGTATTAAATTAGAACCTACTTGGGATAAGATAATATCTAAATTTAATAAAAAATTTAACTTTATTACTTATGATGCTGATAATGATACTAAAATGTTTGAAAAATATAAAGTAGATGCTTTCCCTACAATAATAATAAAAGATGGAGAACATGTAAAAGAATATGATGGACCAAGAGATATGGCTGCTTTATCAAGCTTGTTTGAAAATTTAGAACCTATATAATAATTAAAGATATATAATCCTTAATTATTAAAGATGGACTTATATGAGATATTAAATATACCACCCGATTCAAATGCAGAAACTATAAAAAAAACATATAGAATATTAGCTAAACAGCACCATCCAGATAAAGGAGGTGATAAAGAAAAATTTCAACAAATAAATTATGCTTATAATATTTTAATAAATGAAAAAACACGAATGCAATATGATAGTTTAAAGAAACCAGAGAAAAATAAATTAGTTAAATTTTTAGAAGACTGGTTTAAAAAACAACCAGACTATAAAAATATGTTTAAAATAAGCGATAAGATGCTTAATGATATTATTAATAATATAGAAATATATGATTTTAATGATATTTTAGGTTTATTTAGTAAAATGCTTATACCTAAGAAAAAAAATATTCCAATTGATTGTTCCGATACAGAAACAAATTATTGGGATAGTAGTAGTGCTGAATATTATAAATATAATGAATTACCGATTAAATATCATTGTTATAACAGCAATAATATTAAACTTGAACTAAAGTGCACATTAGATGAAATTACTAAAAGTCATGAAAGAAAAATTAAAATTAAGAGAAAACAAAATGAAGAATTCATTGAAACATATTTTTATTTTATTTGTAGTCATCCATATATAGTATTTAATAATGGAGGTGATAACGACGGACACTTGATTATTAATTTAGTTTTACCTAATAATTATAAATGGCATTCAGATTATATCTATTATAATATTGATATAAATTTATATCAATTTATTTACGGATTAGATGTTGAAGAATATAATATTAAAAACTGGGTTCCTTATAAAGATGGAATGACAATAAATATACGTTATATTAACAATTATATTTTATCAGTTAAAGTAAATATAATTTATAATAATAATGAAAAGAATAAAGAAATATTACAACAAATCAATTAAGCATTAATAACTTCAGTTCCTTCTTTGTAAAAATGGGCAATAAATGTTTGAATATCGCGATTGCGAATTTCTTCTCCTTCTTTGCGCTTCAGTTTTTTAGCAGTAGCTTTATCAAGAATAATAACTTTTGTTTCTTTACCTGATTCTTCATCCTTTTTAGTTTTCATCAGATTAAGTTCAGTTAATTTTTGATTAAGCAATTTAGTAACTTGAGGCCGACTCATAAGTTCAGTCTTATTAATACCAATAAATGCACGTAAAAGTTCTGGAACTTCTACTTGCTTATTGAAACCACCTTTTCCTGCATTTTCAGTTTTACGAGGTTTCTTCTTACTCATATCATGTTTAAAACATTTCTCAAAACGTTTAATAATAATAGATAATTCACGCATAGATTTCTTACGATTAGCTTGGAATTCTTTATGTGTCTTTTCAAATGCCTTTTCTGTTTCAATAAATTCATTTTCAGATGTTTCAAGAGCATTTAAACGTGAAATCAAATCATTGAATAATTCATCACTACCTTGTTTTTTAACTTTCTTTTTCTCAGTATCAATTTCTGTTTCAACTTCATTTTCAGATTCAGATTCAGTCTGTGTTTCATCATTGTCTTCAATTTCAGCATCAGATAATTCTTCATTAATCTTCTTGTCACTGGCTTTGGGCATTTATTAATATAAAAATCCTTGTTTTCAACATATTATTTTATCAATTTTTATGGATATTCAAATTTTTTAATGAATTATATATCAAAGGATACTACTATATCAGTATTATCGTGATTATATTCAACTTTAATATAATTGATTTGTTTTCTACAAAAAGTGGTTCTTTTTTTTCCAATATTATATCTAGATCTCTTTTTTACTGTTTTATTAGATAGTAATTCTGTTTGAATTGTATTATAATTATTTACACAATAATCATATATTTTTTTTGTAAAAAACCATCGGTAAAAATTTAATTGCCCTATTGTAGTAATTATACAATTATTATTAGAGAAGAAAGGTATCCTTTCTCCCCTCCCAAATGGATCAAAATATTTTTTCTTATGTGCTTTTAGTTGGTCTTTATATGAATTATGAACAGTGAATAAAGAAGATTTATCCTTATCCTCTAGTAAATAAGATATATTATGTATCATTGAATATTTAGTTACAAAATATTCAAATGTTCTTCTTGATATTACACTTGTTCCCTCAATTATTTCAAATAGTAAATTAAAAAATTTACTATTACTGTAAAATTCTTCTAAAGATTTTAAGAGAAGAATTTCCTGTGAAGTTAAATTAATTTTTTTATATACACAACTATTATATGTTTGTTCCATATAATAGTAATATTTTTCTATCTTTATAATAAAATAAATTATCTGATATTAATCATCTGAACTAGTGGATGAATTTAAATCATTTTTCTCAACTGGTTCATCACTTGAATTAACAGTAAACATATTATCAGCATAATCAGAAATTTTACTAATATTAGAATTTTCTTTTTTAACTACCGTATCGGGTGTATCTAATAACTCCAATACAGATGAGGTTATTTCACTTTCAGACCTAATAAATATAGATGAATTATCATTATTATTAACAGTATCAATTACGTTACTGCCCTCGTCTTCACTGTCATCCAATATTTTATAATTATATGATATTTTCATACAAGGAGTAAAACTTAATAATATAGGTCGAATAAATAAACCAAAACCATTTTCATTTATCCATATGGCATAAATCTCTAATATACACTTTAACCAACAATCTTTATTTATATCCTCTATATTTATTTTAGTATTATTACTTTGCACTAATGTTTCAAAATCATCGGTTCTTAATAATTTTAATCTAATTACACCGTTTTTATTTTTTTCATTTACAGACTCTCTAATTGTTTTTTGATATTTCATTGTTTTAACATTTGCAAATCTTTCAAACCATTTATTGTTATGTTTAGCATCTTTAATAATTTTCTTATCTAATTTGTTTAAAAAATCAATGAAAGGTTCAATTTTATTTTGCTCTTTACCTACTAAAGGAACATCTAATTCAAATATATTATTTTTATTTTGAATATTATTTATTGATATCATCGATGGAGTCTGAAATACTAGATTTTTGAATTTAGTATTATCATCGTATTTAATGTAAATTACTGTTTTTTTGTTATTGTATTTTATATCAGTATAACATATATTATCTATATCTATTTCATTATACCTATATGGTGTTTTTGATGACATTTATATAATTATATCTATTTAAATATTTAAATAGATATAATAAATTTTTTAAATTAATATTATTATTTTACTTTTTCTTGGTGGAAGAACCCTTGGGAGGAGCAACCTTGGTATTCTTCGTCGCCTTGGGTGGTTCAGGAATAGGTTCTTCTTCACTTTCTTCTGCTTCACTTTCTTCCTCACTTTCTTCATCACTTTCTTCCGCTTTGGGGTCTTCGTCTTCATCTTCGTCCTCATCTACGGTATGTTTAGTGACTTTGGATTTAACCAGAGGGAGCTTAATTTTAATTGGCTCCGATGGTTTACCTTGAAATTTATTTTCACCTTCATCATCACTATCAATAAAAGCGTCATTGTTAAGATAATTGGAAAGTAAACTATTGTTATTCTCCGGTGGTTCAACTTCAATCTTAATAATTTTAAATGTAACACCGTAAAGCATATAATCACTACCTTGTTTCACCTTCTTTTCACACCATGATTTAACAGGAGTAATAATAGGACGAATAGTAGAATTAAAACGAACATGCGATGCAAATTCATCAATGCTGTTAATCTCTTGTTTGGTTCGCTCGCGCTTACCATCTTTCATAGTAGATAAAAATACTTCAGTAATAATCTTGGTATCAGGCCAAGTGACATTTAACTTGAACTTGGCATATGGAGGACGGGGATACTTCTTCTTCTTGGGGTCATCCTCCGCATCAGGGTCTTCTTCAGGAACACGAACAATAGGCATATACTTGTATTTCTTTTTCTTATCTTTACCAAATTGGTCAGTCTTAAATGTATCAGATTCCATTGTTTCATCAATACCCTTGAGTTTTTCATAAAATTCTTTAACTTCAGCATTATTCAAATCAAGCGGGACTTTAATAAAAGCTCGCGAAGAATCAGTTGGATAATAATCGCCCGATTGAGGGACGCCATACGAATTTAATTTAATACGGGGGCATTGCAGCATAAGCCGTTGCCCATCTTTATAACGCGGATACCCGAGATTTTGACCTTTTGAACGCTCGTTTTCTTCAAATTTAGTAAAATTTAAATCGCTTGGAATAAAGTCTTGGAATTTGGTTGTAACTTGTTGAGATGACATTTTATTACTATATGAAAATTTGGCTTTAAATAGTGTAAATATCAATTTTTATGGCTTTATGAAATTACTGAAAGTAATTTCATAAATTTCCCAACCGTAGGTTATAACACGATTGCCAATCAATTTTTATTTGTGAGATATATTTTACCACAAATAACTTTTGATTGGTGTATATAGAAAAAATTATATTTTTCTATATCCCAATCAATTTTTCTAATGATTAATAATGATAACTATAAGTGAGTTAACTCATATAGGCGATATATTTGCAGTGCCTTTTTTTGCATTAGGTATCTATTATTTCTATAATATTAAAAATAAAAACACTATAGAATTATTCTTATTATTCTTTTGCATAATTGGATTTATAGCTGATAGTATATTTACTCTATCTCATTATAAATTAGCTTTTTAATACTTTTATGATATAAAGAAAACACACAGATATATAATAAAAATGGATACAAATAAAGAACATACAAATTTTGATAATCTAGTTTTAGATCAAGATGTATTAAAAGGGTTATATTTAAATAATTTTAATAGTCCTTCCAATATTCAAATCAAAGGTATTGAAGCTATTAAAAGTGGGAAGGATTGTATTCTTCAAAGCCAATCAGGCACGGGGAAAACAGTAACATTTTTAGTTGGTATTATTAACAAATTATATAATACAAATGGTAGAATTTTAATTTTAACACCAACACGAGAACTAGCAAATCAAGTATATAGTGTTGCATCAAATATAATTAAATATAGTAAATATACGATTTCATTATGTGTAGGAGGAACGGAAATTAAAAATCAAAATTGTTCAATTATTATTGGAACATTGGGTAGAATACATCATATGATTTCATCAAAACGTTTAAACATTGAAAGTATAACAAATTTTGTTATAGATGAGGCAGATAATATGGCTAATGATAAAGATTGCACTGAATTAAATAATTTAATAAATATTTTGCCACAAACTTGTCAGAAAGTATTAATATCTGCAACATTAACTCATTCTGTATTTAAAATAACTGATAGAATTATGAAAGATCCTATTAAAATTTTATTAAAAAATTCAGATGTTGCAGTTGATATTATTAGTCAATTTTATATTGATGTAGAATTAGAAGAAAATAAATTTGATGTATTTATTGATATTTATAATTTGATTTCAACTACTCAAGCTATTATTTTTTGCAATACTATTAGAAAGGTTCAATGGTTAGAGGAACAATTAAAAGCTCAAAATTTTTCTATTACAACTATTCATGGTAAAATGACTCAACAAGAACGTAATAATATTGTTCAAGAATTTCGTGATGGTAAAACACGTCTTTTACTTACAACTGATTTATTAGCACGCGGTATTGATGTTCCTCAAGTGAACTTAGTTATTTGTTTTGATATGCCACCTGACAAGGAGACATACATTCACCGTATTGGGCGGTGTGGTCGTTTTGGCAAGAAAGGTGTTAGTATTAGTTTTATTAAGATGAATGACCAAACAGATTTGAAATTATTGAATTTAATGAAACATACATACAAAATTAATATATCAGAGATGCCTGATAATATTGATGAGTTCCTATAAAGATTAATTTATATTAAATAATAATGTTAGATAATTCTGATATTATTATTATGATAATATGTATATTATTAAGTGTATTTATTTTTATTTTTATAAATAGAGATAAACTAAATTGTAAATGTGAAAGAGAAAAACATATATTGTCAAAAAATGATGATATAGATATTACCGTATTAATAGAAGCAAATAATAAATACAAAGAAGATGACATTACATTATTATAAGAAAAATTGATTGGCAATCGTGTTATAACCTACGGTTGGGAAATTTATGAAATTACTTTCAGTAATTTCATAAAGCCATAAAAATTGATTGTGAGTTAGAGTTGTTTTACAACTCTAACTTACACAATCAAAAGTTATTTGTGGTAAGATATATTTTAACTTTGTTAAAATATATCTCACAAATAAAAATTGATAAAATTAAAAATAAATAGATTAGTCTATTTATTTTTAATGACTGGTTTAAACAATGAAGAATGGATTATTATATTTGGTTCTATTATAATTACTATATTAATTATTATAATAATTAAATTATCCTATGATTCTAAGAAGAATAATTTTGGAGATGTTTCTCAAACTATTAATGATAAAATGAGATTAATTTAATTACTAAAAGCTACTCATTCCAATATCACTTGTTACTCTTAAACATTATAAATAATTGCATTAATGCACCTGCCATTTATTATATTATAATATATAAAATTTTTAAAAATAATATATTATAATATGAATCAAAATATAAATATACAATACTTTTATAATAATGCCGAATCGATTGATTTAACTAAAATTTTTGTAGAAGGATATGTTGGTGTTAAATGGGTTGCAATTGTATATGTCTCAATTTTACAAGTAATTATAGGTATTATTATATCCAAAACAATAAATAAAATGGTTCCTCCTATTAGAAGAAAAAAAGACAAAAAGACACCAATTGAACCAATGAGAGAACTATTATTTTATTCATTTGTTAATTTGAGCTTATTAGTTCTAGCTAATTATATGATAAGAAATATAATGGAAAGTATACCATATCCATTTGATGGATTATATGGATATAAACATGATAGATTAAAAGAAAGATATGGTATGGTTATTTCTGGTTTTATTTTAATGTATTATCAAGATAATTTAAGAGAAAGACTTACCATTATTTTTAAAGAAATATTTGATTAATTGCATTCTTTTTTATTATGATAGGTTATACATTTTGGTATTCCTATTACTGTTTCTGGATTAACTAAGAAATCACTTAATCTCCATTCCATCTTAGGTTTTCTGTTTTTAAGTTCTTTATCTTTTTGTGCAGCAACGAAAGTTGTGAATTTATATGTTTTATTATTATCTTTATAATCCCATTTATTTACTTTCTTAAAAACAAATTCACCATAAAATGGTTTCATTTTATTATATACTTCTCTATATGGTAAATCTTCTGGAACATATAATCCGTGTTTACCTATTTTATGCATATCCATCATATGCATAATACCACTAAGATATCCTCCTACGACTTGAACTGTTGTTGCATTCATTCTATGATTAAATTTATTTGAATATACTTCTCTAGCTTCATCTATATCTAACATAGAACCTATCCAAAAGATATCTCCATTTTTTAAAAAGAAAGATAAACCTAATTCATCACGTCCATCTATAACATCTTCATTTAATAATCTATAATTATCTTGATATTTATAATTTTTATCTCTTAATTCATTCACTGAACCCATTGTATCATTACTTGGTTTATATACATAATATACAGAAGGTGCGTATGTTTTAATTTTCCGACCCTTAACTGTTTTATATGTTGATAATTTATCTCCAATTGTAACATTTTCTTCATGTCTAATTAACATACCAAGATAATTACCATATCCTGGTGTGTAAGAGTGAGCAAATGTATTTATAGCTAATCTATCTAAAATAATAACGGATTTGTCTTCTTCATATGTAGTTAAGTTTAATTTTGGAACAATCTCGTGAGTGCCAAATGACATTTCAATTGGAGCTAATGCCTCTTCATAGAAAGGTTCAATGGTTGAACCCCAGGTGTTACAATATTCATTAATTCTTCTTGGAACTTTACTTCTTTGAGTATCTACCTCACTTATATGAACTGTTCTAACACCTAACTCTTCAGCATTTTTATAATTCTTTGTATTGTAATATTTATTTATTTTATCAATTCCTAATTGTGCCCAAACACCTACCATTCCAGGATTACATCCAATACCCACCATTGCAGTGAATTTAACATGTTCATTATTTTTTCTTAATTCAGCTTCATAATCTCTTAATTCTTGTAATCTAGCATGAATAGTATAATCATATGCATTATCAATATCTCTATAATTCCATATTTCAATAGCTGAATTAACATACGCAACACTTCTTTCTTGGCATATTTTTATAATATCTAATGTGCATACATCATATACACAATCAATAATTAAATCATTCTTTCCTAAAGTTTTAAATATTTTTAAATAATTTCTTTGATTAATATGTATTGGAACAATATTTATTTTCTTAGTAGTTGTTCCTCTTACTAATCTTACTATTTCCTGAACATTTTTAACTATACTTTCTTTAGTATTCTTTTTAGTTGGCATATCAATTACAGTTATTTGGTCTAATTCAATATTAAATAGTTTTAATATCATAAATAATAAAGCAGC
>JACCDO011042915.1_pt1 | contig 18898 bp, 14 predicted proteins | sample 7446101 | NCBI WGS metagenome assembly JACCDO01 (sample SAMN15323440, study PRJNA562643) | freshwater metagenome | isolation source: river surface water | place: USA:Blue River Watershed | collected 2017-08-16 | reverse complement strand
TATCGCGTAGTACCCGTACACCGTCTCCCAAGTGTAGAACATGACAGGAACCACAGAGAGCACGTACAGCTGCATCTCCACGGATATGGTCCACACGCTATAATACGTAGTGAGTGAGTGAGTGAGTGAGCAATTGAGTGAGCAAGTGAGTGAGTGAGTGAGTTAGAAGCGCACCTGTCGTAGCAGTTTGATACGTGCATAATCGTACTGTAATTGTTAACAAATAGGTAGTTTTGATACCAAGTCCGAGCGCACTTAGTATAGAACAAATAATACATGTAAGAGTCCTGACTGTAGGCAGAACCGATGATGATGACGATGATAGTAGCAAAGTAAATGGCCGGTGCAATGCGCGCGTAACGTCTAAACAAGTACTCCACAGCCGTCCACCAAGTCAAATACCTCTCCTTCTTACTCTTTATCAGTCTCGTGAACGTGAACGGAATTAAAAAGCCTAAGGAATGAGTGAGTGAGTGAGTGTATGTGTTAGTAGTGCGTAAAGCGAGTGCGTGGATTGATGTTATATACCTGACAACACGAAGAAGGAAGTAACGCCTTGGTCACCTTTATATCGATTACCTAGAGAGAAGTAAGTGTTGTCACTCAGCGACAGCTCCCACGCTGTAAACCCGTCGATGATATTACCCATCATCTCCAGCAAGTGATCGTTGAATACCCAAATATACGCTAGAGCACGCACACCATCTAGGACGTTTAAATCAGTATCTCGATCTCTGATAAAGATCTCCTTCGTATTAGCAGCAAGGTTCCAAGCATCGCACCTGAATGAGTAAGTGTGCGAGTCAATGAGTGAGTCAATTATAATTTTATGAAGTAAGTTAATACCATTTAGGTTCCTTTTTAGGCGCAGGAGTTACTGTGTGAGGCAGTGATGCTTCCTTTGCGTAAGGTCCGAATAAGACGAAGCTCCAGAAGCATTCGCTCCACGACTTTCCATCTCCAGAACCATCATCTCTGTTGTTATTCGTAATATTTTCACCTGATCTGCGCTCTTGGCTAGACGGTGAAAACTCAATGGAGCCAGCCGCACCTGTTGACCTCGACGATCGATTAATCAACGGACTTTCCTCCTCCATCGGCTACTCCACTGCGACACTAACTGCGCTACTATCTTGTTTGCGTCCATTTTGAACTCGCTGGACCGGTGGTAGACTTCGAGTCGCTCGACTAGTCACTCGTTTTAAAGAAGAAAGAAGTTCGATGAGACACAGAGGCTTCAGCAAAAGGTTTGCGTGACGATGTCGCTATTCTATTTACAAAGTCTACTAATAATTACAAGGTAGAGGCGGTCTCGCTCCTACAGCAGGTTATGGGAGCCCAATATCTTTATTGACTTGACTACAAAAAAGTTCTTCGAAGCTTTGTTAAACGATATCAGCAGCTTATTGCCGATATTACTGTCGTAAAGAGAGTCCTTCTTCAAGCGTGTGTTGGTGGAACTTCCGTATTCATGTAGTATTGCATTTGACGCATCAAACACAAAATTATTGGCATTATTTTTCTCGAATTTGAAGTAAGTATCGACGCTTACTGATCTGCTGGACATGACGTTCAGACTTATTTCTTCGACTCCTTCACATATTATTTCAATTTTACTAAATCTCCAAGGTACGTTGGTTCCCACAGTCAATACTTGCGGGATTAACCCGGTCGGAATCTATACAAATGAAGGATAAATTAGACATGTAATTAGATAATAGTTGAGTTGCTTGTACTAACCCATCCATTCTTGTTTAAATCTGGATTATTAAATAAATTTATAGGTGGGTATCTCGGATCATGACTGGTGCTGCTAATATGACTAATATCTTCTTCGGTTAACTCCACATCAGTGAGATTATCACCTGATAAGTGAGTCGTTCTATTTTCTGGTATTGCTAACAAGCTATTGCCACTTAATGATGGTCTTCTCTTATTCGTCGAACTAAATGGTCTTGCCCTTGACGAAGTGATTTCTAGTTGCCCTTGAGCTAATAAGTTACCACTAGAACCAACACTTTTCAATGTATTCATCGGTGTATATGTGTCATTTATTTCATCTAATGATGCCAAAGATTTCCTAATAACTTCTTTTCTATCTTCATCCTTTGCTGACTCAAGAAGTCGTCGCAACTCACGCTTCTCTGCTTCTAATTCATCAATTTCAGACATTTTGTAAACTAATCAAAGAAGATATCACAGCATCATAGCATACACAGAGATCAACTGCGTGCGATCTTCTAGAGTAATACTCTAAAAGTTAAGACGAGGGACTACGCAACAGCAAGGGAGAGTGAGGAGAAAGAGGCCGGCCCTGACTATGGGTGTGGCCGTGATGAAGATTCACCAGATTAGTCGATAGCAACAGCTACTTACTCTTTTCTCCTCTCAATCCAAGTCCAAGTCCAAGTCCAACTACAAAGTAAAGTATTCTAAGTGTCACTAGAGACAGACGGTACTTGACTGCCTCCGACCTGGTCGCCATGGTTAGAGGAAAAGCATTTGATAGGCGCGATGTCGTCGTTTGAGGAAGCCGTCGCCGTATGGGTGCTCGGCACGAAGCACAAGAAGCCTGAACAATGCCAAGATCGGGTAAAAATTGTCAATGCAATCGGTAGTCGTGTTGGAGAGGGAAATGTTAGGTTGATGTACTACGAGGACCTCACCATTAAGGTAGATGCAGAAGGATTGTATCTCTATGAGAAGGGCGTTGCCATCAAACCGCCTAAAGTTATATTGAATCGAATTGTTTCGTCAGAGGGAATCACTGAGTTTATCATGCCGTTATTAAGACAACTAGAGTATTTAGGTGTTATAATATGCAATTCATCCAATGCGACGATGCTTGCAACACACAAGTTTTTGCATTTACAAGAGTTAGCTAGTAATAAAATACCTATTGCTTCTACTTTCAGTTATTCTGCTAGTGATCTTAGTGAAGTGAATACTACATTAGTTGATAATGAGCTAGGATATCCTCAAATCATGAAGTCAGTGCACGGCAGTCAAGGCAGCAAGGTCGTCTTGTTGCCTAGTCCAGACCTAGTGAGTGAGATGAAGCATGTGCTCAACCACGAAGTGCCTTATTTATTTCAAGATTATATCAAAGAGAGTCATGGCAGAGATATGAGAGTGTTTGTGGTTGATAACGAGGCGGTGTTTGCCATGATCAGGTCGTCGAATACGAGCTCCGTCAAAGCAAATCTGTCTGCAGGTGGCACCGCCGAAGTGGTGACAGGGAAGTATCCCGACGCAGAGGCCTTGGCTGTTCGCATTTGTCATCATTTAAAAATGGATATCGCTGGAGTAGACTTGCTGTTCAGTGACAAGTATGGCTATGTCTGCTGCGAAGTCAACAACTGCCCGGGCCTGTCCAAGTCGATTTACAACGGAACGGGTGTTGAAGACAAAATAGCAGAGATGATCGTGCGAAAGCTGAGGTAGAAATTGGTATGTTATTTGTAATCTTTGTAATTAGATATGTTACAGCATGTCCAGCTTCAGCCCCTTGTACTTGCTGTACTGGTCCGAGCTGGCTTGCGCCGCGTGCTCGTGGAAGGGATCCGTTAGGTCACTCACGTCGCTGTCCGAATCAACACTTTCAAAATCATAATGCTTGACAGGCGAGGCAGTGACTGGCGTCTGTTGAACAGGCCTCGCATTGCTTGCGGCAGGGGTTGTCGTGCCGGGATTGCCGTTAGACAAGCTGGTGATTGCCTCCTTCAACATGTCGATTTCCCGCTGCTGCGCAGATAGACGCTCTCGCAGTGCATTGTGGTTAGGCATGAGGGAGTCCTTGATGCTGCCGAACAAACCCTTCGACGTGCTGCTTTGGCTCGCATCGCCGACTTCTTCTCCAAACAACAAGTTTCTCACACTCTTCAATATACTAGTTTGCTTCTTCATCAGCGGAGCTGGAGCAGGCTCCACGGACTCGTACACGGGACTCTTGCTCGCGCTCTTCTCAAGCGCCGCACCACTGCTCTGCTTCATCAGCTTGTTGGCACTCTTGTTCGCAGGGGTTACCGCGGCCTTCGACGTCGACGCCACCTTCCCACTGTTTTGCTTCATCAGCGTCGACTCACTAGTACTCTTGTCAGACAGCGTCGACGGGGATTTCACATTACCGCTGGCTTGTTTCACCAACGCCTCGACAGCTGCTGGCTCCGCCGCAACCTTTGTACTGGCTTGCTTCACCAACACCAACCTACTAGCACTCTTGTTAGAGAGCATCGACGCAGGTCCCGCCGCGGCCTTTGTGCTGTCTTGCTTCACCAAAACCGACTTGCTACTGCTCTCTGTTGGCTCCGTCGCTACCTTCGCACTGCCCTTCGCACTGCCCTTCGCACTGCTTTTGAGGCCTGTTTCCGCCGCTTCATCGGCGTCCTCGACGCCCTCAACTTGCCTCATCAGTCTAATCAGCCGCATGGCTAGATACTTCCTGGCGTGGCTTTGTATGCGGATTGCAGATGCGTTCCACACCATCTTGACGTTCTCTTCGTCGTGACGGCGCAGCAACGACGACGAACTCGCAGGCTTCGTCGGTGCAACCGTCGCCGGCCTCACGTGCTTTGCTTTTCTCGCTTTCATTCTTTTGAACTGCCGTTGAATGCGACTAGCTGATGCATGCCACAGCTGCTGCATCTCCTCCTGATGGGTCTTGTGCTTGCCCTGCTCAATGGTCTTGTGCACACTTTGGCGCCACATATTCCTGACTTTCCTCTTGCGAATCTGCCGGATGTTCACATCTCTCGCTGCGGGTGTTGGGGTGACTACAGTCGCTGCTTCGCTGCTTTTGTGCTCCTCCACGTGAGGGACCTCCACGCGCACCAACTTCCGTGTGTGCTTCTTAGGAGACTCGGCAGGGACCACCCGACTCAAGCCGACGGCTGAGTGCGACCTAATCAGATAGAGCAGAGCACCCATACTGAAGCCAGCCAGCAGACAGTGAATCACAACGGCTGCAACGGGGCTGCCCAAGGCGACGAGGTACGTCACGAGGGTCAGCGTGCACACATACAGCACGGAGAGCAGCAGCTTCTGCCACTTGTAAGACAGCGAACCACTCAAGACGAGCAAGTTTACTACTATTTTGGTGCGATTTTCATTGCTTACTAAGCGCGCATTGCACTGCTGGATGACGTCGAAGAGGGCGGAGTCGCGCAGACACAGCTTGTGCTCCTGCTTGCGGTAGCTGGTGTATAGCGCAATAATCTGGCTCTCCAGTAACTCGGTGAATAGCTTCGCGAGTCCGTTGGAGACGAAGTAATTGTCTTGAATGTAAGTGCTAAAACGAGTCCCGTGGGTGGCGGTTGGCTTGGGATTATGGAAATAGTTCTCCACCATGTGGTACAAGATGCCTCGCACGTGTCTCACAGGCTCGTACGCATGCAGCGGCAAGTAAACATTCAGCAAAAGACACACAACTATCTCGTACACAGCGATCGCGTGCAGCAGGTAGATGCCGATGCTCGCGATCCAGTAAGTGACGAGCTCCAACGGCTGCCCCAAAGTCGCGTAGTAACAGACCAGGACGAACCCTATATTGAGCACGAGCAGCACCAGCAGCACGCCGCACTTGTGCCACTTGGTGTACACTAGCTGCTCGGTTGTCTTGGCGAGGTGGTTGCCGGAGTCCTGCTGGAACTTGTTGGTGAACATGTCCTTGTACAGCTTGCCGCCGTTGTACTCCAGCAAATCACACACGAAGTGGAACAGGATGTGGTAGCCCGCCGTCGCGTTGGAGAACCGCATCAGCCGCATGAGCTTGTAGTAGATACTTGTGCTGTGAATAACGTACTTCAACCGGTTTTCAATATTTGTAGTCTCGGGACCGAGTGCCTTCGGCGCATCTTCATGGTAGCCGTTGGCACCGCCGGTGCCTACCGTGATGACACCGTATTCGTCGTCGAAAGAGTTGATTTCTCCCTCGTCTTCCAGGGTTGCGCGTATCATTTTGACGGAGTTGCTGATGTACTGCGCCGACTCCTGCAGCTTCGAGGGCACGAGGAGCTCCAGCAGATACAGGTACTTGGCGTCTTGGTAGATGGCTGGCGGCATGGGCGTGTCGTCGTCCACATACGCGTATTGATGCAGGATGCGCTGCGAGCTGTTGAAGGACGATATCTGCCTGATGAGCGGCGGCACCGCAGGCGAGTGGGTGCCGACAGCCTTGGTGTTGACCACGTCGTCGTCCAGGTGATCGTCGTCGTCGTGTGTCACCGTGAAGTTACCACCTAGACTACGTCTCGGAGACACCGCCTGCTTGGTGGCTAGCGACTCTATCGCGGCCTTGCGACTGCACTCCACCAGGTGGTTGTGGTACGCAGAGTCAGGCTCTGGCGCTAAGAGCAGCTCACACACGTACGCGAGGATGGTTTGCACCGGAGCACTGATAATCGTAGCCACTAAACTGATCAAGTACACAACGCGCAAGTTGAAGTCGTACTTGTGAGTGCTCATGGTGCAAGCTTTTGCAAGACTATCCCATTGGCAAAGCGCGACCTCGTCGAATATATCGACGTGCTGTTGCAGGCACGCATCCATCGATCCGCGCGACGGACAGGTGGTGGCTGCGCCGCTAACAGGGTACTGCGTGATGTACAGCAAGCAAATAATAGTCACAACAAACGCAAGATTGGTGTATAGCTGAAGAGCATACACGAAACGGGTCCAAACGGGCGACGCGATCGTTGATTCGATGCCGCGGATGTACTCGAGCAGCCACGCATAACCACTCTTTTCATTCGCGTGCTTCTGATCCCCCTTGCGGTACCAGTGAGTGGCGTCGGGGCTGTGCAGCAGTTGGAGGTAGCAGTGGTTATACAAGCACTCATACCATATCCGTGAGTGAAGTTGCATATCTGAGAAAATCCCGCGATTGTTCTTGCTGAGTACCGTGTTGATGTACGCGTGCATAGCGGCTATATAACGACTCTTTCGATCCGTTTGCGCCGGGCGAACCGTCGGCGCCTTCTTACCCTTGTGCTCGACGTGGTGCGAGTGCCGATCATACCCTTCTCCTGCACTGAACATACCTAGCACGATGATAAAGATACCCAGAAACAGTGAGCCGAAAGAGATGCTCGAGTGGATGACGATGGGAGCCGTGGGGACCGAGGTGGGGGAGCTGGAGGGCTGCGCCGTTGGTTGCCCAGAGGGGAAAGGTGTGTGCGCATTACCCAAGAAGGTTGTATTATAGTGCTGAATAGTGATGATATCTGCGCTGGTGATGGTCAGTCCCGAAGTGGAAGCCAGTGAAGACGCGATGGCAGACGAGCCAGAGAATAGACTCGTGCTGATACTCGCCACAGTGGTATCGTCAGGCAAGTAGTCTTGCGACGATATGACTTGCAGCTGGAAGTACACGACTATACCGGAGCCTGACAGCTTCCTTTCACTCAACCTTCTCATGCGTTTGACCGTGTCCGTGACCGCAGTAACCGCCGCCTTGTAGTTGAAGAGCAACCCGTCGATGTAGCCAGATAACGACGCGAAGTAAGTCTCAATTATGTTGGCAAAACCTGTTTCGGTGATGTCCGAGTAGAACTGGGTGCTGCTCACGCCTTGCAGCTCCAAGTAGTAGTCGATCGCGATGATGGACGTGAACGGCGTGGTGGGGGTCGTGCTGGGCTGCGTGGATGGCTGTGAAGTAGGGCGCCCTGCAAGAGTGAAATGAGTTGACGAGCGGCGAATTACGGAGTAAGAGAGGGAATATGTAGTGGTGAGTAGGATACCTGTTGGTTGACGAGAAGGTTGCCTAGTTGGCTGCCTACTCGGCTGTGAGCTGGGCAGAGACGTTGGATTGGTTGGTAAACTTGTTGGTCGCGAGGAAGGTTGTGTAGTTGGCTGCCTACTCGGCTGTGAGGAGGGTTGAGACGACGGTTGTCTACTTGGTCGTGAGGTAGGTTGTCTACTTGGTTGCCTACTTGGTTGTGAGCTAGGTTGAGACGTTGGCTGCATACTTGGTTGGGACGATGGCTGCGTTGTGGGTTGCACAGTGGGTTGGCGTGATGGCTGTGATGACGGCTTTCCCGATGGCTGACCTGTTGGACGGCGCGATGGCTGAGATGACGGTTGACACGATGGAGACGAGGAAGGCTGTGAGGATGGGCGACGGCTAGGTTGGGACGTCGGTTGCCCTGTTGGACGACGGGAAGGTTGTGACGTAGGTTGAGTTGATGGCTTTCTCGATGGTTGCCCTGTTGGAAGTCTAGTTGGTTGAGCCGTTGGTTGAGACGAAGGAAGTCGCGATGGTTGAGATGAGGGTTGAGACGACGGTTGTCTAGTTGGTTGCCCTGTTGGACGACGACTAGGTTGCACAGTTGGTTGAGTTGATGGCTGTCTAGTTGGTTGCCCTGTTGGGAGTCCAGTTGGTTGCCTTGATGGCTGTGATGTGGGACGACGACTAGGTTGCACAGTTGGTTGAGATGATGGCTGTCTAGTTGGTTGTGATGTGGGGCGACGACTAGGTTGCCTAGATGGTTGACTACTTGGCTGTCGCGATGGCTGTGAGGTTGGTTGACTACTTGGTTGTCGCGATGGCTGTGAAGTTGGACGTCTTGTTGGCTGCCGTGATGGCTGACCAGTAGGAGCTCCAGTCGGCATTGACGGTTTGACAGTCGGAGATACAGTGGGCGTTACCGTTGGGCCGTACGACTGCGCTGAATATGTGAGTTTACGAACTCTCAAATTATAGTAGTCGCAGAAGTAGACACTGCCAGTGGAGTCAGTAGCCACGCAAAAGGCTTGGTTGATAAAGGTCGACGTGCCATCGTTCCCCGAGGCGTAAGTCCCAGTGTTGCCGATTCCGACCACCGTGGTGATAATGTTAGTGGACGTGGCGACCTTGCGGATACGGTAGTTGTAACGATCCGCGATATACATGTTGCCGCTGCTGTCGAACGTGAGACCCGTTGGGTTGTTCAAATAAGCGCTAGATGCGGGTCCATTGTCCCCCGAGAAAGTTGCGTAAGTTCTCCCCACCACGGTAGTAATGATGCCAGTGCTAGAGAGCACTCTTACCCGAGCATTGGATGTGTCAGCTATATACACTTTACCGCTACTGTCTACTGCAACTCCTCGCGGATTATATAGCCCAGAAGATGTGCCACTAACGCTGTCGACGGCGGTGGTGCTTCCATCACCCGCAATCGTCGTAATAATTCCCGTTGACACGGTGACTTTGCGAACACGATGATTAAGATTATCGGCGATGTACACGTTACCAGAAGTATCTAGTGCGAGGCCGAAGCTGCTTATTCCCGCAGAAGTTGCAACATCGTTGTCACCACTGTAAGTAGTCGTGCCAGTTCCTGCTATAGTTGATATCACACTAGTCGCTGATAAAACTTTTCTTATTCTATAATTATTATCGCTAATGTACAGATTGTCCGATGAATCAAATACAAGACCATAGACATACGAACCAAGTGTTGCAGAAGTACATTTGCCTCCATCACCGCTATAGCCTGACGATGAAGACCCACAATACGAAGTTATAATACCAGTAGATTTAGACACAACTCTAATCTTAGAAGTGCTTGCACCAATATATATGTTATTTGAAGAATCTAATGCAATAGTAGCAGGATAACCAATACCCGCGCTTGTTGCGGACGAAGAATCGCCAGTTATACTACTCGTTCCCGTTCCCGCAACCAAAGTTACAACGTCGATAGTATCGCTCAACTGAAGGAGCTGAAAGAGAATGATACAAATTCCAATGAAATACATATGATACACACGTTTCTATAAGGACTACCGATGCAGTAGCGAATGAGTCCCGTATCCTGCGACGGGAAGCAGCTAAGAAGCATCAGTGAGAAGCAGCTGGTTTTTCCATAACAACAATTTCCAGGGATCAGGGATCAGAGGCCTCCCGACACGGGCGATCAATAAGTTTTAAAAGTTTTAAACTGCGAGTTAATAACAATTTAATACAAAATGTTGCAAGGCAACCAAGTTAAATGCTGCAACAACACGCATTAGGTATAGTCAAGTGCTACTCATGCTGCAGTCAATTGAGCACGTTTACAGTGTGTGAAACTGCCAAAGTGACAGCGAGTTCTTTACAGTAGAACTGAATAACGGAGACTCGGCGCCCAACCAGCTTATGCACACACTCACCGCTGCTGTTGTAGACGCAATCAATCTTTCCGCACTGACCGCGGTGGCCGGTTGCAAGCTGCTGCCTGGATCCAAGGATAGCGATAGTTACCAAGGCGCCAATATATCGAGATACATGAGGCTGGTATTGCTTCTGGCGCTGTGCATAGCCTGGTGTTATGTCGGAATAGAGGCTTCTTCTAACTTCGAGTCGTTAGATTTCAGTCAATCCATCAAGAAAAAGTTTTCCTTATCTTCTTATATAACTGAAGATCATGTTGATCGCATCAAGAGTTTAGCGTATTATGCCAAGTCAATGAGCATCAATCGCGTCTCTGAGCAACAAGCCGTCAGTACAGATGGCGAGATTGAGGGCAGAGAATTATTTAATTTACCTTCTGGTAATCTTCCTGGGACCAAGTCTGGTTTGAGTGATAGTTGTAATAACAAGATATGTGATATGTACTTCTATCTATTATCATGCAAAGTTATTGATATTCACTTAAGTAAAACTTGCGCTAATTATTTTCTTGGATATATATTTGCTTGCTCAAGTAGACCTTCTCCAAGTGATGTATTCAGTGCTCCATATGCTTGCTTGATTGAACTACAAGACCATTTATCTCCTTATCTAGCGTTAGTTACTAGTGATGATGATGCAACATCTATCGGGAGTGTGCTGGATAGTTATTTAGGTAATATTGATAGCGAAAATTGCCACAGTAACTGTTATCAGAACTATATAACTGCATCACAAGAATTTTATTCTAGTTGTTATGACGACGTGACGAAGTTTCCTAACAACAATACGTACAGCGTCGCTGCAAACGTGCTGCCATTATTTAGTACGTTTCGCGACACAAACTGCGCCGAGAATTCTAATGGCGATAATTGCTTTGAGATGTTATATAGTAGTTCAACTAGTTCCTCCTCAACTAGTTCCATCGATCTGTTCGACATGACTTGCAGCAGCTACTCGGCATACTACCCGTACCTCTGCCCTAAGTTCTCGGCTATGGGCTGCTGCTTCGCCAATTCCATGACGATGGTTGCACAGAATCAGTTGAACGCAACAGATCTAACTTTTTTGCCGCCATGTTTGCTCAGATTACTTCACTACAATTGCCCCGCGGTCGACCCTATCGACTTCTGTAAAAACGGATCGGCGTCGTCCATGTCAGTGGTGCTACAAGGGCAGGTGCAACTTAAGCCGCTTGGTCTTGCTGTATTATATCCGTTACCAAACGTCTACGATAAAACAATTCCCGTGAGTGGTGATACCAGCACCTACTCCTCTATCCTGTGGCTAGAGACGTTCATCGCGCTGACCCTGCAAGCAATACCAGGCCTCCCAGGGATGAGCAACACGAGCGATGTGTTCAGTCTGTTTAATGTGGAGATAGTTAATTACAATTACTATGACAACAATGGTTTGACCTCGTCGAGCAACGGCTATCCATTGAGCAACCCAACTTCAGACTACACTTCGGCTAACAACGGCACCTTTGACTTCGTCGTGGTGGTGCCCGGGCTGTCTCAAAAGGACGTGCAGACCTACAAAGCCTACTCTTCAACCATTAAGAACTACGTGTTGTGCACCCTGCAGAAAGCCTACTGCGGCTACGATTGTAGTAGTAGTAATAACAATATCGCATTCACCAATTGCGCAATCACCGACAACAAAGTTAGGTTGAACCTGGACGTCAGCACGGATGCCTACACCTGGACCGCGCCCAACCAGTTCGTCACCGAGAACAGCGCCTTAACACACAACTATTCCTTGCTGTTAACACTTGCGAGTATCTTCCTGATTGTGGCAGCAAATGTAGTTTAGACAGTATTTATGACATGTAAAATAGTAGGTTGTTAGGTAAACACACAATATAAACAATTTCTCATAAAGGTTTCACTGCCACTCACTTGAGTCCAAAGAATGAGGGCGTTTCGCGTATCAAAGGCACACCGGTGACGAATTCTTGGACTACGTACCCGACCGTCGCCAACATGGCAAGCCTTCCATTGAATATCTCCATCGTTTGAATAGCTATTCGCTTATTTCGGTCTTTTCCACAAAGAAAATTTCCCAACGAGAGTGGGTCAAACTGATAGTTACCGGGAACGTCGTAACCATCTTCATTGAACATTTGAAAGAAATTCTTCAGCTCTTCTGGCCCTTCAATCTCCTTCTTCTTCCTAATTAATTCTAACTCGAGCAATCCACCAACAGCAAAAAATGTACCCAAGGCAAATAGTACATATACATTGTTAAGTCCACCATTTAAAACTGATGGTGTTTTTCCATTTTGTAATAAATTCTCTAAACCCAGTCTCTCGGCTATAATAGAATGATATAGTTCTCCTATTGGCCACCCAAGAGACCCGAGCAAAGCTAATCTAGCATGCTTAATCTCTGCTTCTCTTAATACAAATAAATCATTTCTTGACTTCACTATACCTAATGGATCAAAACCAATATCACCCGCCAATTCACCGGTTAGATATGGACTGCTAGGCAAGAAGTTGAATGGAAACGCCATCATTCTCTTCCCATTCGGACTATTTACATCTGTTTTGGGGTCAGACTGTGAAGGATCATCAGTCGAGTCCATTTGCATACGAAGCGACTTATTGGCCTTAGGAATGGCAGATCTGAAAGCCCAAATGTCTTGGATCAGACAAACCATCACCACAATTAGGACAGCGCAACGCATTTCCTACTACCGAACGATGTACGTGTACGTACCTACTTTCTCTCGAAATCAAACAGTCTTGAGTGCTCCTGTGTGATGTCACACTTGTACCGGTGTTGCATTGACAAAGCCGCAGTTAGTAGAATGATAAACACGCGAGTAGAAGCACCAAGAGGAACGCACAGCTGCTCGGGGTGTTTGTTCTGCTTCAACGACTTTCCCTTTCTCCTTCTTCAAGTTCGAACATGCGGCCCCAGGTACGACAGCTTGTTGCGAGGCAAACAACCAAAAGAAAGAAGAAGAATGCTGTGGCGTCCTTACTCGAAGCAGCCGTCGTTTGCGTCTGCGCAGCTCTTCCGCATGGACTGCAATAATATTGGGGCTCAAAGCAATTCATATTTGCTACCTTATCCTAAAACCAAAATGATTGACAACGAAACAATATACACGAATACTGGACTTGAGATAGGACATGCGTCTATGCAGGGATATCGCAAAACGATGGAGGACAATCACATTATCGAGACCTTCGATTCATTGGCAGACCATACACTTGTTGCAGTACTAGATGGACATGCTGGCAGTGGTGCATCAATGCATATATCATGCAGATTGTTACAGGTAATAGAAGAAACTTCTCATTGGAAACTATATTGTACACTCGATGATGCCGACAAGGGGAATGAAAAAGGATTAGACGCTGTATCTCAAGCTTTGATTCAAGGATACATCGATATTGATGAAGAATTACGACTAAGTGATTTCATGGATTCATCTGGCAGCACCGCAGTCTGTGCCGTAATTACACCAACTCATATAATATGTGCAAATGTAGGCGATTCGCGTTGTGTAATAGGAATAGACCCCGCAGTAGCGGTAACTATGTCGGAAGATCATAAGCCAAGTTTACCTGATGAAGAGAAAAGAGTCAAAGCTGCTGGTGGATTCGTTAAATTTGATCGTATCAACGGCGAACTCGCCATGTCAAGAGCGTTGGGCGATTTCCAATACAAAAACAAGGCGTTGCCCGTGTCGGAGCAAATCATTACTTGTATCCCTGACATAGCCATACATAAGCGTAGTAGTTTAGATAAGTTAGTAGTGCTGGCATGTGATGGTATATGGGACGTGATGTCGAACAGCGAGTCGATTAGCTATCTAATGGAGATAATCCCCAAGATACCGTCCAGCGACAACAGCAGCAGCAATAGTAGTAATAGTGTAGGTAACAATAGTGAAGAAAGCGCGTTAGGTCTAGCAGAAAGTCTAATAAAGTTAGCTCTGAATATGGGAAGCACTGATAACCTGAGCGCAATAGTAGTGAAGTTACAAAGTAAGTTGACTCGTCCTCGATCGCGCTCTAATTCGCTAACAATTGAGAAGTCGGTGGATGAAGCAAGTGAAGCGACCGAGCCTTCAAGCAGCAAAAAACGAAAAGTATAAACATGATATATGTCCACTGTATAATTACATCGTCTTAGGAATCCCTGCCTATTTCTGCGAGTGCTTCCAGCACCAGCTTCACTCCTTTGTCCACTTTCCCGCGCTCATTCGACTGCACTAATAATTTCGTGTTCTGCTTGTTAGTGGAACAGAGGGTGATTGTGGTGTCTGTTTTCTTCATTATGCTCTCCAGCCGCTTGCCCCGTTTGCCGAAGATCCAGCCAATGCTGTCGTGGGGAATCCTCACGGTCTCAGAGATGGTGTTGCTGCAACTGCTATCCGACCGATCTTTGCTCTCTTTATATGGTTCTCTTTTAATTATTGTAAATTTTTCGTCAGAAGAAGAAGTTGTGCTCCCGCATGAGACGGAAGACGATCTTTGCTCGGAGCTGACACTGATGTTGCTGGGGGAACTGGGAGTTGCTTCGCTATCTTTGCTGGTCTTTTCTTGGTTGATTGAAACTACTGATAGTATAAAGGAACAGACTTGCTTCATTGCTTCTGTCATGTTTTCAACTTGCTTAAAGTCGTGTATACCGTCACGGGAATATGGAACTGATCCTCTGTAAAACACAATAAAGGAGTGAACCTTCCCGCCAATGACGTCGTTTTCTATTATCAATGGTGACTTTGTCTTCATTTCAATTTCTTTTAATCTTTTACTATTCCGAATGGTAAAGAATGTGACAATATCAGGTCGTAACATCAATCCAAAGTGTGTCCAATAAACGCCGTCGTTGGCCCATTTGTAAGTATTCATGCCTACATAGTTGACGGGAAGTGAGTTAAGGTGAATATATTGTGCTACTTTCGACCTACCGTACTGTGCCAAGGGTTTTAAACTAGGGAAATTGTTCTCATCGCATATGTCATCATCCAGCTGGGGCGAGTCATGGCAAAGCGCGTCCATTGTGCTATTTGTTACGTGGTTCTTTTCTCAATCGAACACAGTGTTGACACTTGAAGTTCTTCCTTGGGCCGCTATGCTGTGGGTGTGGAGCAGGAAAAGGGAGAAACAAGGCGAAGAAAGACCCAGAAAGCATTGAAGCGGCTACACGTGCACGCAGCCTCTGTCCCGCTTTAATTCATGTCAATTTCAAGTCTAATTCCGACGTCGGAGACTTGCAGCGTTACCGGCGGAACTTGATGAAATTTTGTGACAAATTTTTGTCAAATTTTGCTCCAAATAAAAGGTATTAAATAGCCTGCAAAGAAGGACAGAAAGTCCGATGGAAGCGGATGCTGCTGCTGTATACACCTGTCGCATTTGTCTGGATGAATCGTTGAATCGATTTGATTTCATTGCTCCTTGTAACTGCAAAGGTAGCTCGCAGTACGTACATCGTGATTGTCTTGATAAATGGCGATCTGCTAGAGAGGATAAGGCTTTTTCAAAGTGTACTGAGTGCTTGCGTGAATATAAACTAATTTCGCGGGTACATCACGACGGCAGCTCGAGGAATACGAGAAGATTGCGCTATTGTTATTACATAACGCGAGATTTCTCAATAACAATAGGATTAACTCAAGCATGCATTATATCTTTGGGGCTGTTATTTTATTGGTTCGATCGCTCTCACTATCTACTCGAAGCATTCCACATGCAAGATCATATCCGTGTCTTCTATTATCTATGTGGATTCACTTTATTCCTGTCATTAGTTGGATTGCTATTTACTTGCAATGGGTGCAAAATGTACTACACTAATGATTTTAACCGCTGTTTAAACTCGTGTAATAATTGCTGCAGGAATTGCAGTGGTCCCGATTGTGGGCCAGTGTATGTTTACAATGATCCCATCTGTTGTTGTCCCAATACTATTGAAGGATGCAGCTGCGGTGAATGTGGTTCTTGTTGCGCATCTGCAGAGCTAGGACAAGAATGTCTCGGAGTTTTACTTGTCCTAGTCGTTGTTTTTGCTTTAATCGGTGTATTCGTCTGTCTAATACTTGGCATATCCTACATTCAGTATTTGATCCAAAAACACGTTCACGTGCTGCACAAGTTCACTCTGTCCAAAGATTACATCGTAGCAGATCTATCCCCAGATGCGCTGAGTGTCGAAGGCGACGTGGTCAACGACGCACCAGTCGAGGATGACATTGAAATGAATGGATTGTATTACCGAGTGAATACCATCGACAGAGATGTAGCTGTGCCTTCTGCACCGCCTTTAACGCCGTCATCGCAGCAATACAACGAGTTGCGCCGATTAGGTCTTGTATAGTTATGTTTTATTGTGTATTTGTCGTTAACAAAAGAAAAATGTTAAAATATTTTGAGTAAAATTCATTTGATTGGAGCAGGGTGCTCAAGCGCATCCAAAGCCCTCGTTGAAGCAAGAAGAAATGGAGTAATTATGCAGGTTAAGATTTAAAAGTATGCTATTTTACGTGGCAGAATATGTAACAAAAAATACAAATATTATAGCTACTGACTCTTCTTCGGTGCTTTGGAGTCATTGCATAGTTTGAGACTCTTCACAACACTTTGGCATTTGCGCCAGTCGCGATCATTCTGAGCAAGACATTCTTCTAGTTCGTAGTATATACTTGTGCACGAACCTAGTGTCCGCGCAATCGCTTGTTCGACATCCAATCCAGCGTCCTTATGAATGACGACCTTCCCAGTGCCATACCCATCGCCCTTGCCATCGCTTGGAATGGTCATAATGCTTCAAGATAACTGCGTGCGAACCGCGGCAGACTTTTCGTAATTGCTGATTCTAACTAGGTAGGTGGTGACTATTCTTGAATTTTTTTTCACAAGGAACCTTCTTAGGGATTACAGCAGGTGTGGGTTTTGCTTTCGTCCCGAAGAAATGCATTCCAGCGCCAGCCAAGACTCAATTATCCGGTTAGTTTACAGAACAGAGATAAGCTACAGCCCTAACTAGATCTAATTTGAAATTTACCACTTTTTGCAATAGTTCGTACACCTTTGTATGGCTTGTATCTCTCGTTGGTCAGCTGCAACGACGCCACTTGCAGGCCGCTGACGGAGGACATCGGCACCTTCCAGCTCATTTGAATAGGCGGAGCCTCGTCAAGTGCACTGTTTGGTTGCAGCATAACGGTCCCATTTAATTGTGGATTTTTTTCGGATGTTAATTTACCAATTGTCCACTTGGCTACCTTCGACGACTCGTCAAACAGCACGCTTCCGACAGTTGCAGATAGATTTGCAGTTCTAACACTTCGTGAAAATGGGATTACTAACACAACGTCCTCAACTACTAACGGTGCCTTTTTAGGTCCTGGGAATATTAAGGACGATTGCTGTCGTTGACCGACTATAATACTTACACTTCCTTGGTTATTACTAAACTCAAAAGAGAATTGCGGTTGGCAATAGCATGGCGCGGCTACATTACCTGCTATATTTACACGATATTTCATTAGTTCAAACGGTCCATCAGGCGGTACGAATGACACCACTTTATCCCTATCGAATCTGGAGTATCTGACGCATGGATGGAATGAGCAGTCGTCGATGAGCCCGGGATTGGCGAAGGTCAGAGCCAGATCTGGCACCCCACTCAATCTGCTATTCGCCGCGATACTTCCACTAACTTCACTAGAGATGATAAAACCATGTTTATCAATAATTGCGTCTATTTCTTCAATAATATCTAAATATATCTCATTTTGAGCGTACTTTACGCCAGTTTTTCTCCAAGGCATGTTGGATATTGTACCATCAGGTAGTACATCTGATACATTACTTGATGTGCCAGTAACAGATGATGTTAATCTTGATATTACTGATACAGGTTTAATCATAGCTTTAAGAGCATTAGGCTCAGTAGTCAATGGATAGCCAAAGTCCATCATTTCTTCTAGTAACTGATAAACTGTGGAGAAATTCTCCTTTATTGTACTTTCTTCTACTGTGCCAAAGTATTCTTCAAATATATCGAACACCCGATGTAAAAATTCAATAGCTAATAATGGTTGTATTTCGCCTGTTGATGTTACCAACAAGAATATATCGTCTCGATGTATACTAATAAGATAATACTTCGAGGTTGCCAAAACTGGCGGCATTTCTTCTTTATTCTCATATTTATTCACTTCATCCCAAAAGAAATCACATACCGCCCGAGATGTAATCCCACGCCAGTGCTTCTCTATCAACACCTCTCCGGTATTGGAGATAAGGAAAAACGACTGAATCATCGCGCAAACAAGGTATCCACGACCTCGTGGTGTATCTTCTTGCCTTGTCCAAAAAACTTTTGGTTCCGGTGCTGGGTACCGACACAGAAAGTTAAACGGTTTAAACACCGCGTGATTAGTAGCTCAACAGGTGCTTCGAGCTGGCATCTGGAAGCGCTACTAAGTCTCCTTGCAACTAGAATATTGTTACCTTTACACTGGTAACGGATCGTACCGGCGTTCAGTGATCCGATCTGTCACAGATCATCTGTGACAAGACAAGGATACGAAGATATTAATCAGTTTAAAAATGTTCCAATGTTTTGTGCAAGCGCCAGACATGAGCAACGAAGACATAATTCGCGGAACAAATCAAATCAAAGAACGCGTTCAAAGTGAAGCGCAAACACACGAAGCACTTAAAGATACACCTCTACTCGAGGAGGAATTAGAAATTAATCAAATAAAAGGAATTTATTTACGGTGTAAATATAACATAG
>JACCDO011241513.1_pt1 | contig 18906 bp, 17 predicted proteins | sample 7446101 | NCBI WGS metagenome assembly JACCDO01 (sample SAMN15323440, study PRJNA562643) | freshwater metagenome | isolation source: river surface water | place: USA:Blue River Watershed | collected 2017-08-16 | reverse complement strand
GTGTTGAGTCGATAGTTGAAAAATTATTTCAAGCTCTTCAATTGTGCCATGTAGAGGCAGCGCTGCCTGGAGAGTTTAGTTTTCGAGCCGTTGTGAATGGCAAAATGACACTCGAACAAGCAGAAGCCTTAAATGTGGCCCTTGGTGCAGAGTCAATTAAGTATGAGGATGCATCAAAACTTTTGGGGCAAGCCGCTAAAGCCAATCAGCCATTTGAGACTAGCCTAAAAGAAGCCACAAAAGACGTGCAACAAATGCGAGGATTGTTAGAAGCGGCTATTGATTTTCCAGAGGCTGCAGAAGAACAAAATGAATTTGTTGAAACTCTTCAGAGCAGAATTTCGAGATTAAAATCTAAACTTTCTAGTTTAAGCTCTGCCATCGAAAATTTTTCTGCCCGTTTGAAAGAGCCAAGAATTGTAATATTTGGTGAGCCAAACGTAGGAAAAAGTACCCTATTTAATATATTAGTGGGTGGCGAAAGGGCGCTTGTGAGTTCTACAGCCGGAACTACTCGTGACGTTATTGAAGCAAGGGTTAAATGGCCAAGAGTGGGTTGGGTAAGAATTCTAGACACAGCTGGTGTTCGGCAGACCCAGGATCAAATTGAAATTTTAGGTATTCAAAAAGGGAAAGAGTTTTTGGACTCTGCCTCTTTTGGAATTTGGCTGAAGCGAAAAGGCCAGGCGTTAGACACTCAAAATAAAGAGTTACAAGGTTGGGGAGCGGCTCTTGAATCCAAAGGTTCGGTTTCGACATTTGTGACTTTTTCAAATCAAAGCGATCTAAGCTCAAATCCAGAAGCCCTCGATTTAGCCCAAGATAAAGCTGAGTCTAAAAAAAGAGTCATTGATAAACTCGAGCGTCAAATACTTGACCTCGCAATCCCATCGGATTCCGTTGTTTATGCCAGTCAGAGGCAGATTGACATGGTTGAATCGGGTTTGGAGTTGATTCACAGAATAGACTTCGAGCTGAACAACTCGATGCCACTGGAAATCGTTGCAAATTCGTTTAGAGAACTAGAGCGGGCGTTTCAGGGCGCAAAGGGCGTGGATTTGGGGGATGATTATATTTCCGAACTGTTTAGCCAGTTTTGTCTTGGTAAATAGGGTCCGAGTTTGATATTTGGTCGACTTCTGGAGCTTGCTAAATGAAATCTGCAAATCTTAAATTTGATGCCATTGTTGTAGGTGGCGGACACGCCGGGGCCGAGGCCGCTAGAGCTTTGGCCATGAAGTCCCACAAAGTTGCACTGATTTCTTTGAATCAAAAAAACATTGGGGCAATGTCATGCAACCCAGCCATTGGAGGAGTTGCAAAAGGACACATTGTGTTCGAAATTGATGCGCTCGGAGGTCTCATGGGCCGAGCCGCAGACCTTAGCTCAAGTCAGGCCAGACGACTTAATGAGAACAAAGGACCAGCTGTTCGCTCAACAAGAGTTCAGTGCGATAAAGAAGTCTATGCGAACACAGTTCAAGAAATACTACAACAGTATGAAAATATTACTATAATAGAGGCCGAGGCCTCTCGGATATTGGTGGGTAGTTCGCACGGAAAAAACTGCGTAAAAGGTGTGGCGCTAAAAGACGGATCAGAGTTGTTCGCACAAGTTGTTATCATCACATCGGGAACCTTTATGGGCGGCCTTATGTTTTGTGGTGACGAGCGAACTGTGGGTGGTCGTTTTGGAGATAAAGCTTCGCTTGGGTTGAGTGATTCTATCAAGCAGGATTGCGGGCACTCTTTGAAGCGTCTAAAGACGGGAACTCCTGCAAGGCTCAACAAAAATTCTATAAATTTTTCTGTCCTAGAAAAACAGTGGGGCGATTCAAGCCAAAGAAAATTTTCTTGGAAAAACTCACAGTCGCGACTCCCTCAGCTTGCTTGTTATATGACTTATACAAACGAGCAAACACATGAAATTATTAAGAATAGTTTTCATAGAAGCCCCTTGTTTTCTGGGGAGATTTCGGGTGTTGGTCCACGCTATTGTCCAAGTGTGGAGGATAAGGTTAAAAGATTTTCCGAAAGAAATAGGCATCAGATATTTTTAGAGCCCGAAGGATTAAATTTGGACACGATTTATCCAAATGGTCTTAGCACTAGTTTGCCTGCTGATGTTCAAATGCAGTTTCTTAGAACAATAAAAGGATTAGAATCAGTGGAGCTTGTTCGTCCTGGTTACGCAGTAGAGTACGATGTTGTAAATCCTACTGAATTGAACTCGGCTCTTATGTCTAAGAATGTAAACGGACTCTATTTTGCGGGACAAGTTAACCGTACTTCAGGCTACGAGGAGGCCGCAGCTCAAGGTTTGTGGGCTGCGATAAATGCGTCTAGATCGTTGCAAGGTGTTGATAATATAGAACTAAATCGCTCGAGAAGTTACATAGAAACACTCGTAAGTGATTTAACAACAATAGGAACCGAAGAGCCTTATAGAATGTTCACAAGTCGCTCTGAATTTAGGCTTCACCTAAGAGAAGACAATGCAAAAGACAGATTATTCGACCTAGCGGTTGAAAATAGTTTGTTAAGTCCAGAGCAAATCGCTCGATATAGTGTACTGAAAGAAGAAATTCAGAGATCCGAGCAAGAGCTTCGGTCTCAAAAGATTAGAATTGATCAAAACAGGGTTATAACTCTTGTTGAGTATTTAAAAAGGCCCGAAATTTCCTGGGAAAAACTCCTAGAGGCAAACAATATTTCCGATGTCTCCGATGAAGCCGTTGAGGCGATAGAGATAGAGGCAAAATATTCGGGTTATTTGCAGAAACAAGAAAGAGACATAAAAACTCTCAATTTATATAGAGAGAAGAATTTAAAGATTCGAATCAACACCGAAAACATTCCAGAGCTATCAATTGAGTTAAAAGAAAAAATTAACGCGATGCAGCCAAAAAACATTGAAGACTTGTTTTCAATTCAGGGCATGACCCCGTCTGCTGTTCTGGCTATTGTTAGAAGCCATGGCTCGGGTTCTGTTTCACGTGAAACAATCGCATAGTATGGGTTTAAAGCAATTGTATATAGACAGGGCTCGTGCGTGGAATTCTACCCACAGGATATTAGGGCGAGACATTGACTCCATCGTGGCTCAATCCGAAGAGGCTTTGAAAAACTGGATAAAAGACTATGAGTCGTTGCCGAACGCCGTTATTGATGTTGGTGCTGGCTCTGGGGTCGGCACAGTTCCTTTGTTGTGGCTAAACCCCGATGTGAAAATTTACTTTATTGAGCCCGACGTTAAAAAGGCCGCCTTCTTATTGTCCCTTTCTAGGGAACCAGAGTTTAAGACTAGAACCAAGGTGGTGTCCGAAAGAGTTGAGCTTGTTTCACGTGAAACAGTGGGTTTGGGGCAAAATCCTGGGGTGTTGCTGGTAAGAGCCTTTAGTGGAGACAAGTCGTTGTCTGAAGTTATTCAGAAATCACAGTTTAAAAATGACGTGTGGTTTAATTTCGACACAAAAAACGAAAGTTTTTACTACAGCCCATTGAAAATTAGTTAATTCTGCCTTTTTATATATCCATGATCGCATTCAATAATACGGAGGCACTTGGGGAATAATGGCAAGAATAATTTCAATAGTTAATCAAAAGGGCGGCGTAGGTAAGACAACAACAGTTATAAATGTGGGTGCAGCGTTGGCGGAGCTGGGAAAAAAGGTTTTGCTGATTGATTTTGATCCACAAGGTAACCTGAGCGCAGGTTTAGATGTTTCCCCTGAGATAATCGAGAAAAAGAACACCTACAATTGTTTGGTTTCCGAGGAGCCAGCAGAAAACAACATTGTTGAAACAAAAATACCAAATCTGCATATTGTTCCTGCTGATACTAACTTGGCTGGGGCAGAGATTGAGTTGGTTGGAGTTATGGCGCGAGAGTTTCGCTTAAAGAACTCTTTGGCGCATGGCGTCGATAAATATGATTTTGTTTTCATTGATTGTCCTCCATCGCTGGGGCTTTTAACTTTAAACGCCTTGTGTGCAAGTAGCTCTTATATAGTGCCCTTGCAGACAGAGTTTTTCGCGCTTCAAGGCCTTACGCATATATTGAGGACTACGGAATTAGTTAAAAAACACCTAAATAAGGAACTTGTTGAAGATGGAATTTTGCTGACTATGTTTGACTCTAGGTCAAATTTGTCAAAACAGGTTTTTCAAGAGGTAAAAGGGTTCGCAGGTTCGCGCGTGTTTAACAATGTGATACCTAGGAGAGTTCGCTTAGCTGAGAGTACTTCGCACGGAGTTCCTGGGGTAATATATGACCCTACATGTTTTGGCGTTCGTTCTTATGTTGAAGTTGCTAAAGAGTTTTTGGATAGAGTCGAGGGCAGAGAGGTGGTTAACTCTTTGCAGCCACTTGTTCCGCCAGATCCAGTAGATAGATTGGCCGCAGGTCAAAACCAAAACAATCAAGAAGCGTCGGTTTAAATTTAAGGAGTCAAAATGAGTTCAGGTGAAAATAGCTCTAAACCTAATGAAAACAGAAAAGCCCTTGGTCGAGGATTGGCTGCGTTGTTGGGCGAACAAAAACAAAACAATGCGAACACTCAAGAAGTTGAGAGTTCGCGCGTTTCGCATACGATTGTACCTGTTCAGCAACCAGTAAAAGCATTGCCAACACAGTCAGAATTGGCAACTTCAAAAGGTGAAAGTGCTTATTATGAGGAAGTTGACTTATCCAAAATTTCTCCAAATCCTGATCAGCCCAGAAAAACTTTTAACACAGCAAAAATTGAAGAACTCTCTGCAAGTCTAAAAGAACACGGCTTAGTTCAGCCTATTGTTGTAAGAAAAATTTCGGACGACAAATATCAAATCATAGCCGGGGAAAGACGCTGGCGAGCTGCGAGAATGGCTCAATTGGCCAAAATACCCGTAATAGTCAAAGAGAAGAAATTTGGTCTAGTTGAGCAAGATCTTGCGGCATTGGTTGAAAACATTCAAAGGGAAGATCTTAGTCCTATTGAGCTTGCAATATCTTATGACCGAATGACTCGACTACACGGATACACTCAAGAAAAACTTGCCGTCAAGTTAGGCGTGTCCAGGGTTTCGGTTGCAAACACGATGAGACTTTTAAAGCTGCCCGAACCCGTCAAAGAAATGGTGAATAAAAAAAGTTTATCAGAAGGTCACTCGCGCGCACTTTTGGCGCTAACAACCGAAGAAGAAATTATTTCAATGGCTAATGAAATAATCGAAAAAGGCCTCACGGTTAGAGACGTTGAAAATCGTGTCAAAATGAAAGCAGTGTCTATGGCTAGAATGCCAGACATGGGCGGAGGCTCGGGTCTTTCGGGTGGACTAGCAAAACTTAATGAGTTTTCGGCTTTAGAAGACGAGCTCAGAACACTTTTTGGCACAAAGGTTTCTATTAGAGGAAACTTAAACAAGGGAACTCTAGAAGTTTATTTTTCGGGTAAAGATTCTTTGAATCGAATTATTCATCAACTCAGAGGATTGTCGCAATGAGTCACTCCGATGATAACTCAACCCGAGCAACGGCTGGCGAGATAACAGCTCTTCTAGGACGGGGGACTGAATTTGAAGGCCGATTGGTTTTTGAAGGTGTTGTTAGAATTGACGGACAATTTAGAGGCGACATTTTTTCAAGAGACACGTTAATTCTTGGCCCTGATTCTAGGGTCGAGGCTCAAATTGATGCCGATGTGGTTTTGATAGCGGGTTATGTTGAGGGCGAAATTCGCGCAACGACTCGTGTTGAAATTCACCCCACAGGATATGTGCGAGGCAGTGTTTTGGCACCCGTTTTTAAAATTGAAGAAGGCGGAATGTTTGACGGCACGACTCAAATGCAGGCCGACTCGACTCAGCCTTGAGCATTAAAAGCCAAAATTTTTAAATTTCATTTTTTTGTTCATACTGGTCATCAAACTGTTGACCTCGCCCTTTTCCCATGGTCAGTTAGGGGTGCTCTTTATGGACACACTTATAAGTATATTTCGTGGAATCGGAGTTGATAACACCATTGTTTTTCAAGGGATTACCTTTGTTGTCTCTTTTTTCTTAGTTTCAGCATTGGCGCTTAAGAGACTAGCCAATACTTTGGCGGAGAGAGATCACAGAATTGAAGGTCGAGAACTTGAGTCAAAAAAACTGGGATCAGAATTAGAAGAAATTAAGTCACGCCTAGAAAAAGATACATTAGAGGCGAAAAAACAGGCTTCAGCGATTTTTCAAGATTTAAAACAAAAAGCACTGACCGAACAAAAGGCAATTTTAGCGGCAAGTCGCGATACTGCACAAATAGAAATTAAATCGGTGAGATCTCAGATTTCTGCACAACTAGATTCTGAAATTAAGCGTGTAGAAAACGAAGTGCCTGCTATAGCAAGAATGATTTTAGAAAAAGTTTCTGGAGGCAAGGCGATTCCTCAGAAATTAACTCAATCTAAAAACGTAGCCCCAAGAGAGGTTTAATATGGCGAGTGCATCTGGGCACACATCTGGATTCGGACTTAGCGAGGCTATTTCTACCGCTCAATTTATAGTTATGATGACTATAGTTTATTTTGCCGGAAGAAAAATGGTCAAAGAAGGCCTTAAGTCTAGAGCAGAAAGTATTTCAAAAAAGATTATTGATGCAAAATTAGAACTGGAAAAAATTCAGTTCGAAGCACAAAAAGCAAAGAACGAAATTTCAAAAATTTCCGAAACCAAACAACAAATGATTGCCGAAGTTAAACTGGAAGGCCAGAAATTCTACGATCAGCTTGTTGGCGAAGCCAAAGAAACAGCAGCGCGTATATTGGCTGATTCTAAACTCGCAGCTAATAACGAAGTCTCTCAGGCGGCACTCAAACTGAAGCAAGAAATTGTTTCGCAAGCGGTCGAGGCGGCTCTGAAAATGTCTGAGTCTGCTGAAAACAAATCCGTTATCCACAAAGGTTTGGTAGAGCAACTGACTATCTCTGGAGCTTCTAGCAAATTGGAGACAACAAATGGCATCGCCTAAAGTTATAGCTAAACGATATTCAAAAGCACTTTTTGAACTTGTTTCTGAGGCAAAAGAAAACCCCAGAGAAGTATTTTCTTTCTTAGAAAAACTTAACGAAACAATTTGCCAGTCAAAAGAATTAAACACGCTTTTAAAAAGCCCTATTTTTTCATTCGAAGAAAAATGGTCGGTAGTTTCGGAACTTATTAAGAACGAAAATGTATCAAAAAAATATTCTGACTTTGTGAAGGTTTTAATTGAGACTTCTCGAATTGAAGTTCTCTCTGAGATAGTTGAAGAATTTAAAACAAGAGTTTTAACTCTCGAAAACTCGGTTGAAGCGTTTGTAGAGTCTGCAACACAATTAAGCCCAGAAGATCTGGCACAATTGCAGAGCTCTTTAGAGAAATTGTTTAATAGAAAGATTTTACCCAAGATCAAAATCAACGCGGCTTTGATTGCGGGTGTAAGAGTTAAAGTATTAGGAAAAACACTTGATGCCTCTTTGGCATCAAGTTTGAAAGCAATTCAGAAAAAATTAAATACGGCCCAGGCGTAATTTAAGGAGAAAAAATGCAAAACTTAAGAGCCGAAGAAATTAGCTCACTCATCAAAAAACAAATTTCAGATTTCGAATCACGAATGCAGGTTAACGAGACCGGCACCATTATTTCTGTGGGTGACGGCGTGGCTCGCGTTCACGGATTAGAAAAATGTATGGCAGGTGAAATGTTAGAGATGCCAGGTGGACTCTACGGCCTTGCGCTTAACCTCGAAGAAGACAACGTGGGTGTTGCAATTTTCGGTTCGGACACTGGCGTAAAAGAAGGCGATACTGTTAAGCGAACTGGTAAAATTTTGCAGATTCCCGTAGGTGAAGCACTTTCTGGACGAGTCATTAACGCTATCGGTATGCCTATTGACGGCAAAGGCCCAATTGCATCGAAAGAGTCTAGAGTTGTAGAAACAAAAGCTCCCGGAATTGTAAAACGTCAACCTGTTAAAGAGCCACTTCAAACTGGCCTCAAAGTAATTGACGCTCTTATTCCAATTGGACGAGGTCAGCGAGAGTTGATCATCGGCGACAGACAAACTGGAAAAACAGCAGTTGCGATAGATACAATTATCAACCAAAAAGGTAAAAATGTTTATTGTATTTATGTTGCTATCGGACAGAAGCAATCTACTGTTGCGCAAGTTATCGAAAAACTTCGAGTCAACGGCGCGCTCGACTACACAACCGTTGTAGTTGCGTCTGCCGCAGAATCTGCGCCACTTCAATATATTGCTCCCTACACCGGTGTTACAATTGGTGAATGGTTTAGAGATAATGGCAAACACGCGCTAATCGTTTATGACGATTTAACTAAACAAGCTCAAGCTTACCGACAACTTTCGTTGTTGTTGAGAAGACCTCCTGGTCGAGAAGCTTATCCTGGAGACGTGTTCTATTTGCATAGCCGATTGCTAGAGCGTGCGGCTAAACTCAGTGATGATGCAGGCGCAGGTTCATTAACAGCGCTACCAATTATCGAAACTCAAGCGGGCGACGTTTCTGCTTATATTCCTACAAACGTAATTTCTATTACAGACGGACAAATCTTTTTGGAAAGTGATTTGTTCTACGCAGGTATCAGACCTGCTGTGAACGCTGGTTTGTCAGTGAGCCGAGTGGGCGGAAGTGCCCAAATTAAAGCCATGAAAGGTGTGGCCGGCCCCTTGCGACTTGAACTTGCTCAGTTCCGAGAACTCGCAGCTTTCGCGGCGTTCGGATCCGACCTTGATCCAGCAACACAAAAGCAGCTCAACAGAGGTTTGAGACTAAGAGAAATTCTAAAACAAGGTCAGTATGTTCCTATGGCAGTTGAAAAACAAATCGTTTTAATTTTTGCCGTAACACAAGGATATACAGACAGTGTTCCAGTAGAAAAAATTAAAAAATACGAAGAAGATCTTTTGGCGCATCTCGACTCAAGAGGCAAAGACCTCATTGCAGGAATCGCCGAGAGAAAAGCTCTCGATGACAAGACCAAACCCATGCTTGTGAATTTGCTCAAGGAATTCGGATCACAATTTCAAGCCTAGTTTACTAAAAGAAAGAGAATAAAAAGTGGCATCACTTAAAGATATTCGCAGACGGATTGGGAGTGTTAAAAACACTCAGCAAATCACAAAGGCGATGAAACTTGTTGCGGCCAGTAAACTTAGAAGAGCTCAGCAAGCAATCACCTCTGCAAAGCCTTATGCTGAAAAGCTAGAGGAGATGACTCATAGGATTTTAGGCGACATCGAAAACAGCCTTAGCCATTTGTCAGGCGAGAAAAAATCTGAGGCTCTAAGTGCGCTTCATCCGCTTTTGCAAAAAGCGAGTGAAGCTAAAGAAGGCGAAAAAACTCCTCCAACCGCATTTGTTGTGGTGGCTTCGGACCGAGGACTTTGCGGAGCATACAATTCTAACATCTTAAAATTTGCACTCAAAGAAGCGCGTGCCTTGATAGACGCGGGTGTTGAATTGGAATTTTACTTTGTTGGCAAAAGAGCAGCTGATGCTTTTACAAAACGAGGATTTAAAGGCGAGTATTTTTCTGATGTTTGGACTGGTAAATTTACCACCACCAAATCAGATAAACTTGCATCTTTGTTAACTCAGAAGTTTTTGTCTGGTGAAGTTGCCACAGTACTTGTAGCTCATACACAGTTTAAAACAGTGCTATCGCAAATTGTTTCTAAGAAACAGCTTCTACCACTAGAAATCACACCTTCTTCGACTGGCAAAAATGAGGAAAACGTTTCTAAACAATTCCTTTATGAGCCCGAGCGAAAAGCACTTTTGGCATCGTTGTTGCCAGGAATGGTAAAAACAAACATGTATAAAATGTTGGCCGACTCATTGGCTTCTGAATACGGAGCAAGAATGACGGCAATGGACAATGCCACACGAAACGCTGGGCAGATGATTTCAAGATTAACACTCGAAGCTAACAGAGTTAGACAAGCTTCGATCACAAAAGAACTTATGGAAATTGTGGGCGGAGCAGAAGCCCTTAAAGGATAAAAAGGAGTCGAAAAATGGCGACATCAGTTACAACAGGAAAAATTTCACAGGTTTTAGGACCAGTTGTGGACGTAGAATTCGGAAACGGATCTCTTCCTGCAATTTACACAGCTTTAAGAGTTTCTAATCCTGCGATCAGCAGCGAAAAAAACAATCTCGTACTTGAGGTTGCACAACACTTAGGAGAAGGCACTGTTAGATGCATTGCTATGGACGGTTCTGAAGGACTTGTTCGTGGTCAAGAAGTTCTCAACACTGGCGCCCCCATTCAGGCACCCGTTGGACGAGAAGTTTTGGGCCGAATTATTAACGTAACAGGCGATCCTATCGATGAAGGCGGACCCATTCCTGCTAAAAAAAGCTACGCAATTCACAGAGAACCACCAGCGTTTAAAGATCAATCAGTAAGCGTTGAGGCTCTTTGGACCGGAATCAAAGTTGTAGACCTTTTGGCTCCTTACGCAAAAGGCGGAAAAATTGGTCTATTCGGTGGTGCGGGTGTAGGTAAGACAGTTCTTATTCAAGAACTTATTCGTAACATTGCTACCGAGCACGGTGGCTTCTCGGTATTTGCCGGAGTCGGTGAGCGAACAAGGGAAGGTAACGATCTATGGCTCGAAATGAAAGAGTCTGGAGTTATCGAAAAAACTTCTCTCGTGTTCGGTCAAATGAACGAACCACCTGGAGCTCGAGCTAGAGTTGCTCTAACAGGTCTTTCAATTGCAGAATATTTTAGAGATGAAGAAAACCAAGACGTTCTATTCTTTATCGATAACATTTTCCGATTTACACAAGCTGGTTCAGAAGTGTCTGCGCTTTTGGGTCGTATCCCATCAGCGGTAGGATATCAGCCCACATTGGCAACTGAAATGGGCGCTATGCAAGAGCGAATCACATCGACAGTAAAAGGTTCGATCACATCAGTACAGGCGGTTTACGTTCCTGCGGACGACTATACCGATCCAGCACCTGCAACAACTTTCACTCACCTTGATGCGACAACAAACTTGTCGAGACAAATCTCTGAAATGGGAATCTATCCTGCGGTAGATCCTTTGGCTTCAACATCAAGAATTTTGGCTCCCGACGTAGTCGGCGATGAGCACTACAACACAGCTCGAGGCGTTCAAAGATTGTTGCAAAGATACAAAGAACTCCAAGATATTATCGCGATCCTTGGTATGGACGAGCTTTCTGAAGAAGATAAACTTGTTGTTGGTAGAGCGAGAAGAGTTCAAAAATTCCTATCGCAGCCATTCTTCGTGGCCGAACAGTTCACAGGTTCTCCAGGAAAATATGTAGAAATCCAAGACACAGTTAAAGGATTTAAAGAAATTCTCGAAGGTAAGCACGACAACCTACCCGAACAGGCTTTCTACATGGTGGGAACAATTGAAGAAGCCATTGAAAAAGCTAAAAAACTTTAAAGTTTAATAAGGAATCAAGTAAATGATTTTAACTCTGTTAACTCCACATAAAAAGATTGTAGACAGCCAGACTGTCGATGAGCTTTTTGTGCCTGGGGCTGCGGGCTTGCTCGATATCTTTGATTTGCACGCTAATCTTGTGACTCAGTTAGAAACTGGCACAATACGTTGGAAGTCTAAAGACAAGTGGTCAAGCGCTGCAATAAGCACAGGTTTTTTAGAGATTTTTAACGATCAAGTTACCGTGGTCGCAGACGTTTCTGAACTCGGTCCTGAAATTGATATCGAGAGAGCCAAAAAGGCCCAAGACAAAGCTAGGCAAAAACTAGAAGAAGGCGGTCTAGATGACACCTCTTATAGAAAATTTGAGCTAAAGCTTAAGCGGGCCATGGCACGAATGTCGGCATCTTCTGGCGATATGTAAAATAAATTGTGGATAACTCACCCGAGTTGTTCACAATTTATCCACAAAAGACCAAAGGTCATGGATAACTTTTAAGAGGGGAATCTATGAAAACAAAAAACACGACTGTCTTTGTTTGTCAGAATTGTGGAAGTCAAAGTCATAAATGGGCCGGACAATGTCGCGACTGTCATCAGTGGAACACGCTTGTAGAAGAAAATTTAAAAACTCTCGAGTTAATTGAAAAAGCCCAAAAGGCTGGCAAAACCGCAACCGGTATTGTTGAGGCAGTTCCAATTTTTTCTGAAACCGAAGAATCATTGGTTAAAGCCAAAAGATGGGCAACGGGTTTTTCTGAGGTCGACCGAGTTTTAGGTGGTGGTTTGGTACCTGGATCACTAAATCTATTCGGCGGAGAGCCAGGAATTGGCAAATCAACTTTGCTATTACAGCTTGCAGCTCACTTGTGTGAACAAGGAAAAACGATTGTTTATGTTAGTGGCGAAGAATCTCTAAGTCAGGTCGCTAGTCGTGCAAAAAGACTAGGATTTAAGGGGCTAGAAAAACTTAATTTTCTTTCTACAACAGAACTTGAACTCTCTGTAGAAGCCGTACAAAAAATCAAACCAGATCTAGCCATTATTGATTCCGTTCAGACCCTATCTTCTTCGGCTATCGAAAGTTCTTCGGGAACAGTTTCGCAGGTTCGAGCTGTGACTTTAGAGTTCATGAAAATTGCGAAATCACAAAATGTTTCTGTGTTTCTTGTGGGGCATGTTACCAAAGAGGGCACTGTTGCTGGACCAAAATTGTTAGAGCACATGGTTGATGGCGTTTTTTACTTTGAGCTGTCTTCTGGCCATGGATTTAGGTTGTTGCGCGGGCAAAAAAACAGATTCGGTGGCACTCACGAAGTTGCGGTTTTCGAAATGACAGCCCAAGGATTGCGGCAAATCGAAAATCCTTCCGAAAGATTTTTAGCAGAACGCACAATGGATATGCCGGGTTCAAGTGTGGTTGCTCAACTTGAAGGCAGTCGCCCATTGATGACAGAGTTTCAGGCTTTATGCCAAAAATGTTATGTAGGTTTTCCCAAGCGCACAGTGCAAGGAGTGGAAGCCAACAGAGTTTCGGTTCTACTGGCTGTAATTGAAAAGACCTTAGGTCAGAGTTTTTCGGATCAAGAAGTTTACTGTAAGGTTTCTAGCGGGCACAGAATAATTGAACCTGCTGCCGATTTAGCCATGTTAATGGCTTTGGTTTCGGCAGTTGAGTTTAGGCCCCTACCCGCGGATCTTTTATTTTTGGGTGAAGTTGGACTCGGAGGCGAGTTGCGATCTTTTCCCGCGGTTCAATCACGCTTGCTCGAAGCTAAGGCCGTGGGCATGAAAAAAGTTGTTGTGCCAAAATGGTTAGTTAAAGAGGCTAAAGAAGTTAAAGACCTCGAAATTATTCCGGTGCAAAATGTTAGAGAAGCCTACAAAGCGGCTTGGAATAAAAACCCAGAGATAAAAGAAAAATCAAAATCCCAAAGCGACAACCCCAACGTGCCCGCCTACAGACCTGCCAAACAGAGCGAATTCACAGAAGAAATGAATTTGGATTTTTAGGAGTGCCAGTGAGATGAAAAACTATTTCTTAGGAATAGATCAGGGAACAACCTCGAGCAGAGCGATTATTTATGACTCCGAATTTAACACTCTGGCCTCACACGCAGTTCCATTTAAACAAATTTACCCTAAGGCAGACTGGGTCGAACATGATCCAAATGAAATTTGGAATTCCGTTTTGCAAAGTTTAGAGGGAGCCTTGAAGAAAATTCAGGACCCTGATTTCGCGCCTCATCTCATTTCTTCTATCGGCATAACAAATCAGCGAGAGACTTTTGTTCTTTGGGATCGCCAAACACTAAATCCTATTGGCAACGCCATTGTTTGGCAGTGCAGACGGTCTAAAGAAATTTGCGAAAAACTCAGTAAAAGTAAAGATGGAAAAACAATCAAACAAATTACGGGCCTTGTTTTGGATCCGTATTTTTCGGGCACAAAACTAAAATGGCGTCTTCAGAACGAAAAAGGACTTTTGGCTAGAGCCAAAAAAGGCGAAGTTTGTTTTGGAACCATCGACACATTTTTGTTGGCAAAACTGACAAATGGAAATTCATTTTTAACCGAGCCGTCGAATGCTTCACGAACTATGCTCATGGATATAAAAACCTGTGAGTGGAGTTCAAAAGCACTTAAAGTTTTAGGAGTTCCCTTAGTGATGTTGCCTAAGATAGTTAGCTCAGATGCTGACTTCGGTAAGACTGCGGGCCTTAAGGTGTTGCCAGATGGAATCTCGATACACGGAATTTTGGGCGATCAGCAAGCCGCCTTGTTTGGCCAAGAGTGTTTGGAGTGGGGCGAATCTAAGATCACATACGGAACCGGTGCATTTTTCTTAATCAACACCTCAAAAAAATTGAAAAGAACCAAAAGCGGACTGAGCACAGTAGCTTGGAAAATAGGAACTAAAGTTGACTATGCTTTAGAGGGAAGTGTTTTTATCGCTGGTGCAGCCGTGCAATGGCTAAGAGACGGACTTGGACTTATTCAAAAAAGTTCAGAAATCGAGTCCCTGGCTAAAAGTGTTTCGGATTCTGATGGCGTATTTTTTATTCCCGCCTTAACCGGATTGGGTGCGCCAAACTGGGCCCCACATGCTCGAGGTCTTATCGGAGGACTTTCAAGAAGAAGTACAAAGGCGCATTTGGCGAGAGCCACTTTGGAGGGAATTGCTTATTCTGTGGGCGACACTTTTAAAGCTTTGCAAAAAGATTCAGGAAAATCTGCCACCAAAATTAGGGCCGACGGTGGAGCAGCGGCTAACGACTTATTACTTGAGATTCAGTCATCAGATTTGCAAGTCAAAGTGCAACGTCCCAAGGATTTAGAGTCAACAGCTCGCGGAGCAGTGTTAATGGCGGCTTTGGGATGTGGATTTTTGAAACAAAAAAATCAAATAAAAGGGCTCAACAAAATAGATCAGGAATTTTTGCCCAAACTTTCGAAAAAGGCGGCCTTAGAAAAACGAAAAATTTGGGAAAGGCGAAAAAAGGCCTTAATCCAAGGAGCCTATTGAGGGCAGTATTCAGCAGGGGGCGTGCCCATGCTTTGCCAGCATCGGGTGGTGGAGTCTCGGCAGCCCGTTGGCGATTGAATTCGTGGGGCCATTTCGCAAATCCATATTTTGTAAATATTTTGACGTATTGAAGTAAAAAGGGCTCCAAAAACCACGCTGACTACGGCAATTAGCAAAACATATTCAACGGCCGCTTGTCCTGAATTCTTCCGGCAATTCAAAGACTTAGATCTCTTGGTGCGCGAAAAACGCTTTGTGCGCACCGCGTCTGACCTATTTGTGGCTTGGCTAGGAGCCTGTTTTACCCGTAGAATCATATCTATATATGTCGGAACAATTGTCCGGAATTTTAATAGTTCAAAGCGATACGATGGGACAAATCGCAATTCAGCCATCAGTGGTAACACCAGAACTCATCGAAAAATCCAGCCTTGTGATTTTTCCAATGAGAATGAATTCTCAAAACCGAGCAGCTGCCGTTGAGTGGGCTGCGACTTCTCAAACCCCCATTTTTTGTCATTCAGAAGATATTCCATCTTTGGTGCAAGAGGGTTTTGGAACCTACAGATTTCATAAGCTCGAAGGGTTTAAGGAAATCGATTTTCAAGGCGGGGCCATAGATTTCTTTCCGGCTCAAAGACCCAAATCAAAAGGGTTTAAATCTTTGTTTACAGAACTCTTTGAGCGATTGGGTTTTTTAAAATCGTCTAGTTTCCATTTTTCGATAAGACCAAAAATGGAAAATTCTGTTTTGTTTTTGACCGGCAAAGACTTTCAGGAAACTGAATGGAGAGTCATGACAAAAGGCGGTTTTGAAAAAATATACGCCTGTGGATTTGCGCCGATTTCTTGGGGTTTGGAGAGTCTATCTAAATATCTAGGCACCACTGTAGAGATGGCCCCTAATTTTGTATTTACTTCCAACAAGGTTACACAAATTATTAAGCCTCGTAATATTGATGTTGAAATTACAGATGCAAATCAGCAGAAAGAAGTTCATGGATCAGCCGAAAACCAAAGTTGGACAAAAGCGGGTGCCTTTTAAGGCGATTTTTGTTTTAGTTAGCGGACTTATTTTAGCTTTGTCTCTGGCTCCGTTTATGGGGCGCGACTCTAAAAACTATTCACCGATTGATTTCAACACTCAACTTTCGCTTTTGAACGATCAAGATAATTCCATAAAAATCGAAAGTCTTTTAAATCAAAACAAAGATAGCTTGTTTGTTCTTTGGGCGACTTGGTGCGAACCCTGTATTGTGGAACTCGAGGAAATTTCAAAAAACAAAACCGAACTTTCAGATAAATATAATCTAATTTTGGTTAATCTCGATGGCGGCAATAAAGACAAAGTTATTCCAGAGGTCAAAGCGTGGCTTATTTCGCAAAAATTTGATTTGGCCACCTATTTTGATTTCGATGAAGTGCTCATAAAAACTCTGGGTTTTGCATCGATTCCCCATTCGTTTGCGTTGAACACAGAAAAAAAGTTAATTTGGCAAAATTCAGGCATTCTCAACCTGGAAAAACTTTAAAACTGAGTCGGAAAAGGCGAGCAAACAGCGCTGGGCAGTAAGCCATCAACTATAATTTCTTCAAGGACTTCTTTTGGGTTTTGGGTTTGTGTTTTCCACAAACAAAGATTAGCCGCATAGCCTTTTTTAACGACTCCACAGTTTTTGCTTAAACCCAGAGCGGCAGCTCCATTAAATGTAGCAGAACAGAATATTTCCGCGGCCGACATTTTTAACTGAGAAGCGGCCAGGCGCATAGAAAATCCCATAGATAATTCAGGAGCAGTCCCTGGGTTGTAGTCGGTAGCTAGGGCTACTTGAACCCCGGCGTTTATTAAATTTCTGGCATCGACATAGGGAATGTTCGAAAAAAAACTCGTCGCCGGTAGCACGGTGCCTACAGTCTTGGACGAAGCCAAAATGGAAATTCCTTTTTTTGATACCTTTTGCAGATGATCCACCGAAAGCGCACCCATTTTGCAAAAGGTTTCTACAGACTTCATGTCAGAGAGTTCGTCAGAGTGAACTTTTATTTTGAGACCATATTTGCCTGCTGACTTAAACAATTTGATAGCAGATTCCAAACTGAAAAATCCTTTTTCGGGAAAGGCGTCAACAAACTGAGCGAAGTTTCCTTTTTTTATAGTGGGCAGCAGTTCTAGCATTTCATTTAGGAATTTAGTTTCAGAAGTGTTTTTTGGTAGAGCGTGGAGCGGTAAAAAGGTTGATAATATTTTCGGACGCCTGTTTGCCGGGCGAGATTTATTAAAGTCACTGAGAAACTTCAGCATCAGTAATTCGCCCTCTGGAGTTGGCGAATATCCGGACTTGATTTCTACAACACAAGTGCCCGATCGATACATAGATTCTAGCCGTTGAGAAAAGTCGTTCAAAAAAAACAAATCATTATCGCGGAGGGCTTCTAACGTGGTTCTCATCGTGTTGTGAATTCCGCCGCCAGACTCCGAAATCTCGAGATAAGTCTTGCCCGCCCATCTCTGAAAATACTCACGCGCTCTGGTTCCGCTAAAAAGGGCATGAGTGTGGGAATCGTAAAATGCAGAACTGATCCACAATCCCGAAGCGTCGAACAGTTCGTGTTCTGTAGAAAACTTATTTCGTTTAGATGTTTCTGCAATTTGCAAAATGAGTCCACGATCATAATCGATAGTCACATCAAGCGGGCCCGCCACAAATGAGGCATCGTTGTCTTTTATTTTGCGTCCATTTTTTTTCTGAAAACCCTCGCCCGTAAAAATGCCAGCGCAATTGGTTAATGTTACCAAACTGAGTTTTTTCATTTGGGGATCCAATTAGTTTTTTCGATTAGACATTCTATGGCTTGAATGTCGTTGGACAAAATTCGATCCGCGCCAATTTTTGGTACAACTGGGTCTAGAGTTTTCAAAAATTCCTCTATGGTATTTGAGGATTTTAGAGGACGTAAAAGTCTAATAGCCTGACTCGCTGTTAAAATTTCTATTGCTAGAACTTGGCGCGTGTTTCTTATAATCTGCATAGATTTAAATCCCGCTCCGGGTCCCATAGAAACATGATCTTCGCGATCATCGCTGGTTGGAATAGAATCTACAGAAGCCGGAAAACTTAGTGATTTTGATTCACTCACTAAACTAGCTGCGGTGACATGAGCCATCATGAGTCCCGAATTGAGTCCGCCATTTTCTGTTAAGAAAGCTGGCAGTCTAGAACTTTCGGGAGACATGGCTAGAGCGATTCGACGCTCGCAGATACTCGATAGAGTCGTTAGTGCCGAGCTCAACATATCGCAAACGCGCGAGGTGTAAATGGCATGAAAATTTCCGCCCGAAACACAGGCTAAGTCTTCGGCAAAAAGTAAGGGGTTATCAGTCGAAGAATTGATTTCGTTTTGTATAACTGACTCCGCATACAAAATATCGGCAAAAACAGCTCCATGCACTTGTGGCGCACATCTTAACGAATAAGGATCTTGAACTCTTCCACAGTTGGCATGGCTTGAGGAAATTTCGGTTTTTGATCCAAGATGTTTTTGTATTTGTTGGCCACAAACAGAGGCAGCAGACTGGTTGCGATTAGAAAGAACTCTAGAGTCTAAAAAAGCATATGAGGCTCGAAGCCCTTCGATGGACAAAGCTAAACTAAAATTCGCAGTTTCCAAAAGGTGTTTGGCCTGTGCGCAGCCTATGAGCGCCAGCGCGCTAGTGAGCTGAGTTCCGTTTATCAATGCTAAACCTTCTTTTGCGGCCAGAGAAATAGGCTTGAAGCCGAATTTACTTAGTGCCTCGGCGGCAGTCATTCGCTCAAAACTAGAGCCACTAGAGTGAGGAACTGTTACAGAGCCCTCTCCTATCAGCATCAAACTTGCGTGGGCGCTAGGGGATAAATCTCCAGAGGCTCCCACACTCCCTCTTGATGGC
>JACCDO010441283.1_pt1 | contig 18906 bp, 12 predicted proteins | sample 7446101 | NCBI WGS metagenome assembly JACCDO01 (sample SAMN15323440, study PRJNA562643) | freshwater metagenome | isolation source: river surface water | place: USA:Blue River Watershed | collected 2017-08-16 | reverse complement strand
GCATTAGCAGTTACAATTTCAACTTTTGTTGGAATAGTGCCTTCAAATACAACTTTTATAAATATTTCGGCAGAGGTTGAAACAGGGGGTGGAGGGGGTGTTGAAACAGGGTTTGAACCAGAGGTTGAAACAGGGTTTGAACCAGGGTTTGAACTAGAGGACACATTAGAGGTTGAAACCGGGTTTGAAACAGGGTTTGAAACAGGGTTTAAATTAGAGGATGCATTGGAGGATGCACTAGAGGTTGAACTGAGGGTGTCTGATATCTTAATAGGTCTTATTTTATTTTCATAATTCACATTTTGGGTTTTATATGTTTCAAACAAGTTTTTACCATCTTCTGTTGTAATTTTACCGCCATTATTAAAAGCAATTATTACCAAATCATGATCAATATTACCAGTGTTTTGCGTTGTTGCACATAATTTTAATAATTGGTTTGTTTTTTTGCCAGACACAGTTGCCAATTCTTGCAAATATTTATCTGAATAAAATATTAACTTGGGTGCTACTCCATGTGATACACTGTTATTACTCCATGAATCATCTATATAAATTTTAAAACCAATATCTTCTTTTTTTTCTTGTGTAAACCATTTATTTACTTTTTGTTCAAGATCAGGTAAATTTATTTTGTTATTTTTAACATCACTTATAAAATCATTAGATTGATCACCAGTCGATGATTCAAATGTTGCCACCATTTTTGTTTTACCCAACTGTTGGACATCATGAATTTTCTTTATTTTTAAATATAAGTTGTCAATGATTTTTAATTCATAACAAGGCATTGCTGTTTTAATTGCTGTTTTTTCTAAAAACTCTGGCAATGGTCTTTTATCAGAAAACGTATCATCACAAAAGGCATATTCAATTTGATTTTCACAATAATAAAGTGTGGAATATTTTAATTGTGAGTTTGACACTTCAAACAATAATCCTTTTACATAATTATTAATCATTTTTCCAATGTTGATTTGTTTTTTAACATTATTGTCAGCATCATAAACATACACAGAAGTTCCACCTGAAAAAATATCATTTATCATTGCTGTCCAAAATATTGAAATATTTAATGTGTATTCAATGAAGAAATTTGGTTTTGCTGCAATTAAATCGGTGTGCAGTGTTTTGAATTTTTCCAAATCGTCTGGGTTATAACCAATTACATTTTTTTCTGTTATTGATCTGTGATGTTCTGTAATAAAATCAATCATTGTTGGTTCAATAAAAGCAATTTTATCAAATAATTCAGGGACAAAATTTACTAATAAATCTACCCAATTGGGACTATTGGTTGATGTTTCTTTGTTTTTATACTGTTGCAAATACTCATCTTTTAATTTTGTTGTATCTACATAATCACTTGCATAGTCTCCATAATGCCTGCAAAATATTTGAAGGACTAAATATCCAACAATAGTGATTGATTCGTCTCCCAACATTTTTTTTTTGTTAATTTCGACATTATCCATTTTAGTTAATTCAACCGATTTGGTGTTTAAATTTTGAATTTTTGTATAATTTTCATTATTTGAATCTTTTGAAAAAACATAAATGCATGGAATCCCTATGCTTGGATGCGGCGCAACAACAATAAAAAAATCATAGTCAAATAATATTTTTCGGCGTTCATTAAATGTTGAAATTGCATCTTGGTGTGTATTTTTAATTTTTTCATTTGTTGCAATATTAGTTCCATTATTGCTATCATTCCAGTAGTAACCTTTTGTGACTTCATATAAATCAGTTGTTGTTATTCCCTCTGTTGAAATAGATTCTCCATATTTTTTTTGTTCCTCAAATATTTTTGTTTTAATTGGGTTTACAATATTTTGGTCTGTAACATAACTTGCGCCTCCTCCGTTTCCTACAGCAACTATGGTTGGTGATGTGCCTGCATGCAGATTAGATGTTGATTGTGATGTTTTGATTGTTTGTATAGTTTTTTTTAATTTATCTCTTATTTGTTTTTTGTTTTCTATGGCAACTATAGCAGATTTTTTATCTGAAGACGGTTGAATCGATTTTATATAATTCATAAATTCTGTCATTGCTTTACATATTTCTGTGTCATTAATATTAGAGTTATTATTCACTGTATATGTATAATGTGATGAATCTTGATCACCTTCTATTTTATTCCATGTCCAATCAGTATTTCTGAAATCATATATTCCATAAAAATAATCATCTTTGGCATCATTCCATTTAAATTTCACAAATAATCGTTTTTTGTCGTTAATACAGGATTTTGCTTCTTCTGGTATTTCTGTATGGTCACTTATTACACCATCATGCACACTGTAATAATGATTATTATAATCATTCATATTAACTGGTTTAAATTTATTATTTTCATTTTTATAATATATTAATAGTTCACCTTGGGAACTAAAACTTAGTTTCTCATTATCATATTTTTTCCACAAATGTGGCATAAAAATTAAATTAAATCTATCATTGGCATTATCAACTGGTTTTGGTGGTGGTGCATTTTGTTCTATGTAATATATTTTTTGGTTATCAATAGTAGTTTCTTTTACGGTCATCCATTCGGTGCCAGAATAACTAATACTTTCCCGATAAGTAGTAAAAAAAGGAATATTATACTGTTTTTCACCAATTAATCCAATATTGCTATACATATTTTTGTCATGTGTTTCTGTTTCTGATAAAACACATGGTGCTGTGCCAACAAAACTACTCATTCTTTACCCTATACATATAGACACATAATACAAATTAAACGCATATAGAATAATGTGTATTAATTTCTCTATCGCAAATGAAAAAAAACCCCATGTCAAAACTGATTTCTCAAATCAGTGATTGTTCTACCGATTCCTCTCAGAAGTCCATCTACGAAAAATACTCCGACTATGCTAAACAATACACAACTCTTTATGGAAATCGCGTTGCCATTCTTATGATGGTCGGTTCCTTCTATGAAATCTACGGTCAGCGCACCGATCCCTGTTTCTCGGAAATCGTCTCCGTCTGCCAACTCAACACTAGTGAAAAAAAGAATGTCTCTATCTTCATGGCAGGATTCCCCGAATACACGCTCGAAAAATACTTGCAACTCCTCAGCGCTGCCAATTTCACATCGGTCGTCATTGTGCAAGACGACGATTCAACCGGAACAAAAAACGCAAAAAAGAAGCACTCCGTCCATTCCATTTATAGTCCCGGCACTTATGTGCCCATAGACTTGGGCGCCACCACAGGAACATCGTCAAATAACATCATGTGCATTTGGTTAAATACTTATGTGCCCATGCACAAAACCAAGTCAAACATCGTGTGTGGGATATCCATTCTAAATATGTTTACCGGCAAATCGCACCTTGCCGAGCACATTATGCCCTTCGAAAATAACGCCACCACATTTGATGAAATTGAGCGCCTGGTGTCTATTCACAACCCATGCGAAGTAATATTTCTGTATGATCTGGCAACAACCATTGTAACTTCGCCATCAACCACTGCCAATCAATTCCAAGAAATGGAATCAAAACTAATGAAAAAGATCAAAACCTATTGCGGCATCACATGCGACTGTGTTCATGAACACCATATAAAGTCCACGCCATCGGTACAAAACTGCGAGAAACCACAGTATCTGACCTACACTTTGGAAAGCATCTTCGGCGCAGAGTCATACACAACCATCAACGAATTTCACCTATATCCCACCGCAACCAAATCCTATTGTTTTTTGCTAAATTTCGTGAAGGAACACAACTCGGCACTCACACAGAAGATATGCGCGCCCACGTTTGCCAATGCGGGGTCGAATGTGGTTCTCGCGAATCACGCCCTCAAACAGTTGAATATTATTGACGACCATTCCACCGATTCGGTGCGCAGCGGTCAATTATCATCTGTGTTGAGTTTTTTGAATCGCGCTTGCACAACTATTGGCAGACGGCGTGTCAAAGAGATGATAACGACGCCCACATTCGACGAATCGTGGTTGAATCGCGAATACGATATTGTGGAGGCGATGACAAGTCAGAATGACAATTATGACCTGATGATGTTTTGCCGTAAACAATTGAGCAAAGTCATGGACTTGGAAAAGGTGCTTCGCCAAATCGTTTTGAAACGCGTTCCCACAGGAATCATTAAACCTCTGTATGACTCGCTCGTCCAAGTGCAGCAAATGGACATTTGTTTGAAGGAACTGGATCCCTTGAACACCTATTTGGGGTCTTGTGGCGCAAAACCCAATATTGATTGTGTGTGCAATTTTGTTTTGACGGCAATAGAGAAACATATTGAAATGTGCAAAATCGACGAAAACGGCGCACTCAACGTCTTCAAAAAGGGAATTGATGAATGCATGGACGCCATGGTTGCCGAGCACGCAAACATAACCGAAAACATCGATGCAATTCAGGCATTTTTCAACATGATTATGCGGTCGTCGTCGTCGGCGTCGGATGACACCGAATATGTGAAAATATGCACAACCGAGAAGTCGGGATCCACGATGCAATTGACGAAGACCCGCGCCAAAACACTGAAATTCCTGTTGGAAAAGAAGGAATACTTGTTGGCGCCCTGGTACAAAACAATAGAGGCGACGGGCAAATTTCGCGGTTTTCCTATGAATTTCGTTGCCGATGTGAAATTCAAAGGTGCCAGCACCAATAATGACGAAATCGTGTTTGACCAATTAGCGCGACTTTTTGCCAAATCGTTTCAATTGGAATTGGCAATTATTAAGAGAAACAGTGAATTGTATGCGTCTTTTGTTTCCGATGTGCTGGATGCCGAATGTTTCGCCTCGATAGAGGCAATCGTGGATTATATAAGAATCATCGATGTTTTGCAATGCCGCGTTTATGTGGCAAAGAAATACAAGTATTGCCGACCGGTTATAGACGCTGCGCGTGTCGGGTCCTCCGGACCCTTAAAAACAAGCGTTGCTTGTGTCGGGTCCGGAGGACCCTTAGATTCTTCCGATAAGAATAAATCATCCTATATGAAGGCAACCGGGTTGCGACACGTGCTCATCGAGCATATCCAACAAAATGAATTGTATGTGGCAAACGACGTGTCTTTGGACGGCAGCGGAATTCTCTTGTATGGAACTAATGCTGTTGGAAAAACGAGTCTTATACGCTCTATCGGCATTGCGACAATTCTTGCGCAAACTGGGTTTTTTGTGCCGTGCACCCAATTTGTGTATAAACCGTATCGCGCATTTTTCACGCGTATCCTCGGCGTGGATAATTTATACAAGGGACTCTCTACATTTGGTGTAGAGATGAGCGAACTGCGGATGATACTGAAAAACGCGGATGACGGCAGCATGATATTGGGCGACGAATTGTGTTCGGGCACGGAGACGCAGAGCGCGCTTAGCATTTTCGTGGCGGGACTGATGGACTTACATGAGGTGCAATCGAGTTTTATATTTGCCACGCATTTTCACGAAATCGTGGATTATGATGAAATCAAGTCATTGAAAAGGTTGCATTTGAAACACATGGCAATAGTGTATGATAGAGAAAACGATTGTTTGATATATGACAGAACGCTGCGCGAAGGGGCGGGAGACAAGATGTATGGGTTGGAAGTGTGCAAATCGTTGCATTTGCCGACGGAATTTTTGGAGAAGGCGTTTAAAATCAGGTCTAAATATTTTAGTGATGTTGCGCCGCCTCTATTGCATAAGACCACAAAGTATAATGCAAAGAAGGTGCGGGGAATGTGTGAGATGTGCGGGACGAAAATGAGTACGGAAACGCACCATTTGGCGATGCAGGCAACTGCCGAGAAGGAAGGTGTCATAAATAAGAATCATATGGGGAATTTGATGGCGCTGTGTGAGGCGTGCCACCAAGAAATGCATAGTGTAGAGACCGAAGATAACCCCTCAGACAAACCCTCAGACAACCCCACAGACAAAACTACCGAAACAAAAATATACTATAAGACAGTTAAGAAAGTGGTCAAAAAGAAGACGACCATTGGACACATGCCCTACATCCAAGATAACTAAGGGAACTCGTCTATGTTTTGCCTCTGGCAAAACAACGGTGCCACCAAAGGTGGCACTTATTCCCTTAGGAACCCATACTAAAACAGTAAATATAGGAAGGGTCAAAGGGGAGAGCACCGAAGGTGCCAATGTCGTGTGCTTCGCACACTTAGGGGGGGAACCTAAAAATGTAGGAAGGGTCCAAGGGGGAGAGCACCGAAGGTGCTCCACTTCTCGGCGCCAAAGGCGCCTTGAACCTAGGTTCCCCTTGAAAATTGATTCCTTTTTTTTTCATTCATCAGCATGAAAAAAAATCTCAAACAATTAAAACAAATAATTAACTAACTAAAATGATGTTTTTAGAACCGACCCAAAACATGGACACTGTGTTTATTTTCAATTCGGCGTGTGCTTGCCCTTGTGCATCTGCAAGAGTGTATGTCGACGCGGAATCCACATTGCCAAAACTTGACATAAGCGCGTCCAAAGATTGGATTAATAAATCGAAATTGTATTTCGGCACTAAAATCAACAAAGCATTTGCAGGTCCCACGATTGATTCCAACATTATTGTGCCCAACAGAATTACTGTAGGAGGATATCCCACAGAAATTCGCATTGAATCACTTAAGAAATATGGCGTCACCAAATTCATCTGTTTGAACACTGAATATGGCAACAATGATTTTCCTGCATATGCCAATAATTTCAAACAGGATGAGTTTGTGCATTTTCCCATAAAGGATATGAGTACAAGTGTAAATGACAATTCGATGATTGAGTTTTGCGAGAAACTGAGCAATATGGTTTTAGCAGGAGAGCATTTGTACATTCATTGTGCGGGTGGTCATGGCAGAACCGGAACCGTTGTGGGTATTGTATTGAAGATGTTGTATGAGTGGTTGACTGCTGACGACATTTTCAATTATGTGCAATATTCGCACGACCAGCGCACATATCATAAATATGGTATGACAATGCACAATAAGCAAATATGGGATCCAGTGTTGAGAAATAAATTTGCTGTTGGACAAGTGCCGACGCCTCAAACATCGGAGCAACGATATCAGGTGATCAGGATCTTGCAAACGATGTAAGGAAAACCTACGGTTTTCCTTGGACCTTTCCCTCCTCTGGGGTTGACTCGCACCTCCGGTGCGAGCGTCGTGGCACCGAAGGTGCCACTTAACCAAGGTTCAAGGCGCCTTCGGCGCCGAGAAGTGGAGCACCGAAGGTGCTCTCCCCTTGAACCCCTCCTATAAAAAAGTAATATCCTAGGTTTCATCATAACTTAAATGATGGATTCAAGGGTATAGCACCTTCGGTGCATTGTAAATAATCTTTTAATTGCATCAATGAGGTCCCATCGGGACCGAATGATGCTAATCGGAGCCGAGGGCGATTGCGCCCTCGAAAATTGATCCCTTTTTTCCTCTTGTCAGCAAAACACAAGAAATTCTAAACATTAAATCAAAATCAAAGTAAAAGTAAAAGTAAAAGTATAATATAACAATGAGTCAAACTAAATATGACATTTACAACGAGTTCTCGCATCTTGTTGGCGATTACAAACTCAGACGCGAAGACGGATATTTTCACAGATCCGTTTATATTCCTACAATGCACATAAAATACACAAATGCGGCAATATGGCATGTGTTTGAAAATATGGGATGCATCGTAACCCGCATCGACAATGTGTCGGTCAAAACTAAAGATGGCATATCACCCAATTTTAAATCGGCATTTGTGCATTTCCTAACAAAGTCAAATATGACCGATTTCTCCGAATTTAAGCATCTTCGCGTTTATCCTCACGCCAATAACATTCCATTTATGAAACGCCACTTTTGGCAACCGAATCCAAAGATTCGTGCCAATGAGTACTGGATGCTTCTGCCCAATGCATTAAGTGTGATAAACACAACTCTTACACTTGATGATATTGAGTCTAAGATGCGTGTGTTGGAATCCCAGGTTAAGGGCGATGATGTAGAAGCACTTGCGGCAAATTATGGGTTTTTAGTAGAAATCCGCAATAAACAAAATGGCATTAGAACTGCCGATACGCGCATTAATGTGCATCAGTTGGCGCGCAATATTGAGTTGATGGAGAAGCGCGTCGTAGAGCAAGTCTTAGAACCAGCATTAGAGGCATGTCCTGAAGCATAAATTAGTATATTTCACATAACATTTGTATATTTCATATAACCATTAATTAATTAATCAAAAAGTAATTTGTATAATTCTTTTTTTATCATGTTTTCGGGGCGTTTGCTCACAAAAAATTGATCCTTTTTTTGTTCTTGTTTCCAGAAGACAAAAACAAAATATACTACAAAAAGAAAAATGCAAATCATCATCGAAGAATTAAGTGCTCCTGTCATACAGGAATTGGCAACCAAGTATGCCAAGAAAATTATCGATCATCATTTGGGAAAATACGAGTTGGAAGAGGGCGAGACCATTGATACCGAGTGGTCAATAGAGGATATAAAGTTATTTGCTAAAAGAATTGTTATTGGAGGAAACGCAACCCAGGAACCTATAGTCTCAACTTACGACGAGATCTATGAGGAATAAAATTAGTGCATCAAATATGCTGCGTGTATTATGCACTTTTTTTATTTGACATGTTTACTAAGTTTTTTATTTGACCCATTTACTAAGTTTTTTATTTGACTCGTTTACGGACTTCCATTAATGCCAGGTCCAATTTGGGTGGTTCGCCCTTAATATACTGTTTGAGCATCGACTTGCCTGTATTAAGAAGGACTCGCCGCAAATCCTCATTTTGATTGAATTTCGCCATAAGTGCAAGTTTGCGTTCTTCAACAGACCGACCATCTTTATCCAATCCATAAAAATCGGGATCAATCACTATGTTTTTGGGTCGCCCCTTGCCTTTTTTGTTGCCCGCCTCTATTGCCTTTTCCAAATCCTTGGAAATATCACTGTCTGAATCCAATGCAAACATGGCGTAAAAGTCGGGGTTGCGTTTCTTGAATTTGGCACCTTGATAATAATGCTCCACCGTTTGCCACCGCTTGTTGTCCAATTTAAAAGGCGCATCATATTTATCATCGAGCATGCGGCGCCATCCCTTTACCATTGACAAATTGAAATAATCAGTTATGTGTGCGTCGACCACTTTTTCGCCTCTTAAATAACCCGGCAATGCGTTCATCGACTTTTCGTGAAATAGGAACACGTCGTTGGGGTCATACAGATCCGATTTGACCCAGTCGTCTTCATCATCATGGTCCGTGTTTTTAATTCCCAACTTGTTTTTGAAATTGCGGAAATCGGCAACCAGTGGAAACGTGCTGCCATTATGTTCCATGCACTTGTTTATTACAAGTGTCTTGATGTGATAAGGCAACTCGCCAAACACGAATATTTGTTTGTGTTTATACGAAACCAACTCGCATTTCTTGTTTTTCATCGAGTGCGACATGATTATATATTGGCGGGGTTTGGGGTTGGCGTGGTCGCTGTCGCCGTAACACTGCACGACAGCGTGAAGATCGCCCTGATCATAAGCATCCTTGTATAATCCGATGATCTTAATGTTCAGTTCTTTCTCTATTGCTTCCACCGCAAAGTCGTGCATGGCGCCCATTGCAACAGAAATGTTTGCCTTGCGCATTTCGTCGGCAGACTTGATTTCTTTCATAAAGGTGTATTCTGCGATATATGATTCCACGATTTTCTTTGTTATGGCGAGTTGTTTGTATTTGTCTTTTTGCTCTTCGGCAAGTTTCACAATTTCGGCGTGGGCGTCCTTGGTTTTGGCAGTTTCGATGCGTGTTTTTAAAGTGGTCATTGATTTCTTAATATCGCGCATTTCTCTATCGATGCGCGAAATTTCCGAAGATAAAATCAAATATTTGTCCAAACACTTTTCATAAAACTCATCGGTAATTGCGTTTGAAACAATGGCGCGCAATGCTGCAATCGACGTTTTATGACCGATTTGCGAAAATGCATCGCGCACTATGCAATAAATGCTGTCGATGCTGCCGCATTCATTTGACACAATTTCGTATTCGCCGTTTTCCATGAATTTTTTTATCCAATTGTGACCCGGCGCCAATACATACTGTTTGACCAATTTGTCGGCGTCGTCTTCGGTCTCTTCGGGCAATAAATCCGGAATATTCTTTGTGGAATCGATTTCGAACACTTTGTGTGTTACAGGGTGCGCGTTTTCTGCCTTCATTTTTGTAGATATACTTTTGATGCTTTTCCCTTTGTCTTCGTCGTCTGTCTTGGGTTCTGCCTTGGGTTCTTCGACCTTGGGTTCTGCCTTGGGTTCTGCCTTGTAATAAAAATCGGGCGATGATCCAGATTTTTCCAAAAATTTGGGTTTCACAAAGGTGAACAATAGAGGTTCGTAGGATTCAATAGTAATATCACCATCTTCATCTAAACTGGATATCACATCTGTCGATTTCATTTCATACACGCCGATTTTGGATTTTATGGTATTATTGGCAACCAAATAAATCGGAAAAAAAACAATATTCTTGTGTTGATACGTGTGTTTTTCCTTCCCTAGACCGATCACCACATCTTTGCCGAGTATTTCGATTTCAAACAGCGATGTTGCAAATCCGCGGTCTTCGTCGTCAATCTTCTTGTTTTCAGCATAATGCACCGTTTTGTCTATTTTTGAAACCACCATTTTATTATATATTATTTATAATAAAATGCACACAAACGAATCTACATTCCAATCAAATCCATGTATTTGAACTTGGCGCGACTAGACAATCCCGGTTTTTCGCCAGTCTTGTACCCAGAAATCATCTTCAATCTATCCATGTATTTGCTCTTATCCATGTGTTTTCCTAAACTTGTGAAAATTGCGACCATATTCTCCGTTGTCTCGTCAACCTCCTTTTGCTTAGATTTAATCTCAATCTTGCGAATCACCTGTTCCAATAATCTGTCAAACAGGATGTCCATGCTTTCTATTGTGATGGTGGGAATCACATTTCGCTTGGCAATTTCGCAAAATAGCGTGGATGCATTCTTTCGATTTGCATTTTTGAGTGTAAATTCGCAGAATTCGTCGTAATTTTCTTCGGACACATCCACGATGTTGTCCATCGATTCAATGTGCTGGATCATCTTTATGTCCATAAACTCTTGCAACAATTGGGGTTGCTTCTCATACACGATGCCATATACGCATGCATAAATGGTGGGCAACTTGTATGAAACCGATGCATTAAAGATGACATCGAATATCTTGGTCATCTTCTCGCGCAAATCGTCTTCGTCTTCGTCTGTAGTATCCACGATCTCGTCGATGTTTGTTTTAAGTTCCTCTAATTTGGTGTCGATATTCTTGTCGGACAATTTGTTTATGTTTGAGCGGATTCCGTCAATTAATGCTTGCGAATTATCCACCATCGAAAATTTGGTTACTTGAAATCCATTTTTTGCTTTCCACTCAGCACTCTTGCGCGCCTGTTGTTTGCTAAAATTTGCGCGACCGTCATACTCTTTTGGTTTGGCATTCACACCAGATACACTTGTGTTGGATGCACTCGATACGTTGGCGTTATACTGATTTACATATGTGTTTTGGGTGTCTTCGCTACAACCGATTTCGTCACATAAACTGCGGATGGTTGCTAATACTTGAACAGGCAATGTATATCCATTGTTTCCTGTGTTTGTTAAGTCTTCGAATTTTTTAGTTACTAAGGTTGCCATGTTTTAAAGTGATAATATATTTTATTTTCAACTGTCTAAATCGTTTTTTTGAAATCAATTTTCTTCGAGGGCGCAATCGCCCTCGGCTCCGATTAGCATTGCTCGGTCCTACGGACCTCCCTAATGCAGTTAAAATATTATTTAAAATGCATCGGTGTGGTCATAACTGTCATATATTGTTTCGCTACTTGATGCATGGCACCGTAGGTTCCACACATGTAACTGCCTCCCTTTGGGTGGCATCTTGTAATCTTGGATGTTATATCATTGTTTTTTTATAGGAGGGGTCCTGGGGAACCTAGGTTCCCCAGAAAAATTGATCCTTTTTCTTTCCTTTGTTGTCAAAAAGCAATAATATAACAACACATTAAAACGAATAAACGAACAAGCAAAAGAAACTAAGAAAAGAAAATGTCTGCCAATACTGTCACTGATAACACTGTCACTATCACCGTTAACACTCCCGTTAAGAAATCCTTCCCTGCTAAGTATCTCAAGTATTTGAGTTACGGTCTCAACATCATTAAGGAGATTTATCCTGTTGATTACCAAGAGAAAGCAATGGAGTACTTGCATTTAAACGAAACAGTCGAATTTGTGATGGAAAGCATTGATAACAGTTTAACAGATGAGATGGAAAATGAAGTAAAGGAAATTAAGAGAAATAATTCTAAAAAGAGATCGAGACCTAAGAAAGAGAAACAGGTAAGTATTACTGAGCAAATTATTGAACTTGCTAATGAACCAACTATTGTGAGAGGTCCTGTTGAGGAACCTGCTACAATTGCTGTTGAGGAACCAGAAGTTAAAGCACCTAAGAAGCGTGTTAGCAAACCTAAGGCAAAAAAGGTTGCTGAGGTTACTGAGGATAAGGTTGAGGATAAGGTTGAGGATAAGGTTGAGGAAGAAGTTGCTACTGAGGTTGTTACTGAGGTTGTTACTCGTCCTCTTACTGAGGCAGAAATTGCCGAGGAACTTGCTAAGGTCTTTGATCCTGAACCCGATGAGGATGAACCTGTAGTGAAATCACCTAAGAAGCGTGTTAGCAAACCTAAGGCAAAAAAGGTTGCTGAGGTTACTGAGGATAAGGTTGAGGAAGAAGTTGCGAATGTTGCTACTGAGGTTGCTGCTACTGTTGCTACAGAGGTTGCTACTGTTGCTAAGAAGCGTGTTAGTAAACCTAAGGCAAAGAAGGTTGTAGAAGAGGTTGCTACTGAGGTTGCTACTGTTGCTACTGAGGTTGCTACTGAGGTTCTTACAGAGGTTGCTACTGTTGCTACTGAAGTTGTTAAGGAACCCGAAGTAGTTGCCGAGGTTGCTAAGGTGCCTAAGAAGCGAGTCTACAAACCTAAGGCAAAGAATATTGAGGTTGCTACTGAAGTAGAGGTCACTAATGAACTCGAAGTAGAACCCGAAGTACCAATATTACCCGATCTTGCTCCTTGGTCACTTAAAGCAAAGACTATTGAAGATGCGCAATTTATTAAGAAATGCTTTGGCATTAACGTTCCTGCAGAGAATATTGGAAGAGAGTAAGTGTATAAGTGTATAAAATGTATAATTGTATAAAATGTATAAGTGTATAAAATTTAATTAATTAATTAATAATAAATAATACCTGTTTAGGGGTCTTGTTTTTTTTCCTCAGGTATCAGTTTTTGCACTATCCACGTACCAATGCATAACCACATCATGTTTATCATATTTCCACTTGTATAAATAGTCCACCGCATAATTTGGCAATGCGGCGCCGGCGCCACAAATATAGATAATATAAACCCGCTAATTGTTTTTGGAACACACACGTGTGTATAAATGTGGGGCACTACAAAATGCAATATAACCCACAAACTATAAATGAAAATTGTACTTTTAATAAATCGGAACATTGTTTTTCTTTTTTTCTTTTCAAACCACACAAATTTTTGAGATCAATTTTCTTTTTTTTTTCTTTGCACCCAACACAAATCATCGTGATCAATTTTTTTTCTTTGAATTGTTAAATTTGCAAAACTATTTAGACAGAATCCAAATAATATATTTATTACATAGAATGACTGAAACTCTAAAATACGATGAAAACACGGTTTATACAACATGGGAAGAAATGGGTCTTCACGATGAAATTCTGCGCGGCATTTATGCATATGGATTTGAAAGACCGAGTCCCATACAGCAGCGCGCTATCCATCCAATCCAATGCGGGCGCGAAATAATTGCCCAGGCGCAGTCGGGTACTGGAAAAACTGCCACATTCACCATCGGTTCTTTATCGCGTCTTAATCCTTCGCTAAAAGGAACACAAATCATTGCTTTGGCGCCCACCCACGAATTAGCAACACAGACCACTGTTGTATTTAATTCGATCGGCGCTAGTATTCCCAATTTTTCGGCAAAGACTTTTATTGGCGGAACCAATGTTCGCGATGAAATCAATAATACCAAGCGATCTCCTCCTACAGTTGCTGTAGGATGTCCCGGGCGCATTCTGGATTTATTGCAGAAGGGTGTATTTGCCGTCGAAGATATTCACACAATCATTATTGATGAGGCAGACGAAATGTTGTCGCAGGGATTTCAGGAGAAAGTGCGCAGTATCTTTGAATTACTCAAAGAGGACGTTCAGGCGCTCATTTTTAGCGCAACACTCAGCAAAGAGGTGCTTGATATTACGCGCAAATTCATGCGCGATCCTGTAAGAATCTTGATGGAACCCGAGAAACTGACGCTCGAGGGAATTGCGCAATATTATGCGTCTGTGCGCACGGACGACGACAAGTATGATTTATTGCAGCAGATTTGCTCCAAGATGGCGATCAACCAATGCATCATTTATTGCAACAGTGTGAATCGGGTCAAACAGTTGCACGAGTGTATGATTCGCGACGGATTTAGTGTGGTTTGCATTCACCGGCATTTGAGCAAATATGAGCGTGAAAATGCATTTAAGCAGTTTAAGAGCAGTGCGTGTCGGTTTTTAATCTCGTCTGATATAACTGCGCGCGGCATTGATGTCCAACAGGTGAATGTGGTGATTAATTTTGATTTAACCAAAGACGTGAATACTTATTTGCACCGTATTGGCAGATCGGGTCGTTGGGGGCGAAAGGGCACTGCCATCAACTTTGTGACATATTATGACATGCGTATCAAACAGGATTTGGAGAATTATTATAGAATGCAAATTAATCCTTTGCCGAATGACCTGTAAAGGGGTTGCCAAGGCAATTGTTACAGAGTAATTGTTGCCAAGGCAATTGTTACAGAGTAATTGTTGCCAAGGCAATGGTTACAAGTAATTTTTGCGTTAAATACTATAGTATAAATTGTGCAAAATTTATATTATATGATGATTGATGAAGACGAGTCTAAGCATCCTTCAGATGCGTCACATGCTGTGTGTAAGCATCCTTCAGATGCGTCACTATCCGCATTTAAGAATCCATTGGACACAGATTGTTTCAAATTGCCTATTTCCTATTTAGAAGAATCCTCAATCCATAAATTGTCGCCCACGGTCGCATCCGATCTCGAATTGGCGCCCACCATGTATTCCACCTTATTTCAACCCAAAACAGAATTAACTGTTTCCCTAATAAACCACATCAAAACTTCTTACACAAGTGATTCCGAATTCATCTGCCAAACACAAGAAATCATCAAACATGTTGAACCTACACCAGCACATTCTGTGTCCGACGAACGCGCGAAAAAACTCCTACATATTTGGAGGGATCTTTATGACGACGCCGGGTCAAATGCATTCCACGACAAATATGGATATATTGACTTTGAGCAACTCCGATTCATAAACAAGACCTCGACATTTATGGGATATTGGACGATCATGAATTTGATATCACCTGTATTCTCCATCATCTTGCCGTTTTTGTTTATTGTGGCGCCCTTTGTGATCCTCCGAATCAAGTCGGTGCCCATTTCTTTTTCCACCTACATTGACATGTTAAAAGACCTGGCAAAATCCCACGCCATAGGCAAAACCTTGACATCGTTTGAGAACTTTTCGATAAACAATTTCATTTATGCGATATTCACAATTGCCATGTATGGACTACAGATGTATCAGAATTGCAAACATTGTGTGCGATTTTACAACAATATCAATACAGTGAACGACCATTTACTCACAATAAAGGAATTTGCGGACACCTCTATTGCCAACATCGAAACCTTTTTGAAAATAGGCAAAATGCAGGCGAAATATGCTGCATTTTGTGCTGACGCGGAACGCAGACTTGCCGTGTTGCGGGAAATCAAACAGGAATTAAGTGGCGTCGATTTGCTGGAACCGGGCGTTTTTAATGTGGCGAAAAAAGTATTTGATATTGGGTATTTGCTAAAATCGTATTATTGCATGCAGAGCATTCCAGAATACAAGGACGCCTTCACTTATGCCATTTCGTTTGAGGCGTATTTTGCCACCTTGACGGGCATTGCGCACCGTGTTCATACAGGTGTTGTGAATTATGGCACAATCAAGGGGTCGGGACCCACCCAATTCCGCAAACAAGTGTATCCGGCGCTCGCGGACAGTTCGGCAATTGCCAACGACATGTCTCTGCAAAAGAACTTGATTATTACGGGACCAAATGCGTCGGGCAAAACCACGCAATTGAAAACTGCCGCGATCAATATTATTTTCACACAGCAGTTTGGTGTTGGATTCTATGATGCGTGCGACTTGGTGCCATATACGCACATTCATTCCTATTTGAACATCCCGGACACGAGCGGGCGCGACAGTTTATTCCAGGCAGAGGCGCGCCGATGCAAAGAGATTATCGAAATCATTGACGACCCCGAGTTAATTGGCGCGCGCCATTTTTGCGTATTTGACGAACTGTTTTCGGGCACAAATGCCGAAGAGGCAACCAGCGCCTCCTATGGGTTCCTCAAATATTTGCAGAAGCGCGATAATGTGGATTTCATCTTGACCACACACTTTGTTAAACTGTGCAAAAAAGTGAAGAAAAACAAGGATCTCCTCCGCATTGCCAACTGCAAAATGGACGCGTTCCTGCAATCCCAGCACAGCATTCATTTCACCTACAAATTAGTAGGTGGAATAAGCAAGATAAAGGCAGCAAAACTGATTCTCATACAAATGGGATTTCCGAGAGAAATCATAGAGGATTTATAGAGAGATTTTTGCCATATTTAGCACATACACATTCGGAGTTTGCTTGTTGTCCATAAACGGATATGTGTGCATATGATTCTGTTCTTGGTACCAAGGTTTGCCCGCCAACTTTTCGCACCAGAAATTGCCGCGCAATTTAATGAGCACCTGTTCTTCGAGGGACCACGACGACAAAAACAAGTTGGAAAAGTCCCAGCGCTGGTCCAACATTTCCGCGTATTTCGCCTCCAAATAATCCTGTGTGATCTCGCTGTAATCGCGGGTAAATAAAATGGGCGCATTGCCGTATTTTGCACGCACTAAGGGTCCGTCTTCTATGATGGGGATGCATTTTGCCATGAGTGCTTCATAATGTCGGTGGCAGTCGATGCCATTTCCTTCGGGACTTATCACAAATCGATATTTTGGTAATTCTTCAAAATATCTATTGTTCTCTATCGCCACGTTTTGGAAACCATTGTTGGCAAGCGTTTCTGCAATTGTGCGGCGGCATATGGAATGCGCGCCTCGACGGCGCTGGTCCGTGCCCACATTGATGGCGCACAATACACCTGTTTTAGAGGGCGCAATTTGCAGTTGGTCCGTTTTTTCCGCGCAATGTGCAAATCCATAACACATGCCGATAGAGGGCGCAGTAATGCCATCAGAACCATCTGTAGTGGATGCTTGCACAATATATTCGTGTTTTGGAACCAACACGCGTTGCCATTCTCGCAGAGTCATTATAATTTTCATCAAACAAGGATATAGAAATATGTGTATGAATATTTCTATATATGTGCGACAATTTAATATTTATCAGTGTTTTCAATTATGGCGCGATAGAGATGGCGAAAAATCATCTAAAATCTCTAAGAAATCAGGGCATCACAAATCACCGATCTTATGTGACCGATTCCGAATCTTACATTGCTCTGAAATCGTTGGGATATCAAGTGCATTTAATACAGAATGACGATATTGTCAAGACGAGCGCCAACTTTGGCACGCCAGAATTCAATAACATGTCCTATGTGAGATACCACGTCATCAAACACCTGTTGCAAAAAGGATACGATGTTTGGTATATGGATGTGGACACTGTTGTATTGCAAAATTTGATACCCATTTATGTAGAAAACAAGAGCAATATATTCAACGACATTGTGTTTCAAACAGATATTAATATGCCGTGTACGGGGTGCATGTTGATATTTAATGGAGAACGGTCGATGATGTTGGTGGATACAATTGTGGCAAATCAGAATAATGATGCAAATGATCAATTGATAGTGAATGCAATTTTGAAGCAATATCCGGAAATGGTGAGACATGCAAATTTTAGCATGTTTATGTTTCCGAACGGTCTTTTATATTTTGGCGAGGATTTTGTGAAATGTCCGGACAATTACAGAAACATCAAGGATGCATATTTGGCAAAAGAGGACAAGGTGGTGCATTTTGTGCACGCCAATTGGATGGTGGGCGAAGAGACCAAGACAAAGGCATTTCAAAAATATGGATTGTGGTTTGTGTAAACTGATAAATATTTTGTTTCTCATAATATATATTATTTGTGAATGGCGCCATTTTTTTTACAGCGAAGAAAAGGAGCAGGATCGGGGCGCGTATTTCCTATTGCCTCTATTGCTAATCAACCGCACACATTGGAAAATAGATATATACCGGGGTCAGGTGTGGGGGCGCGGTCCATTGCAAATCGTCGCGCTCTAATAAGGGCAATTACATATAGACCACCTGTTGTGCAAGCATCATTGCTTTATTCCAAAGACAATGTGACAGATGGCGGATTTACTGTTGGTGCAGCAGTTAATAAAGATATGAGTAATGATCTTTACACCATTGAGTTTAATATAGGAAAATACCCTGAATACCCACAATTGTTCTCAGATATGACACCTCTTATCGAAGAAAACATAGAATTAGGTGATAAAAATGAAGAAGACAGATTTATTGCTTCTTATTGGGAAGACCTTGGACAGGATGTATTAGATGAATGGGGATTTTTTTATTTGTATGATGT
>JACCDO010499232.1_pt1 | contig 18907 bp, 32 predicted proteins | sample 7446101 | NCBI WGS metagenome assembly JACCDO01 (sample SAMN15323440, study PRJNA562643) | freshwater metagenome | isolation source: river surface water | place: USA:Blue River Watershed | collected 2017-08-16 | reverse complement strand
GAGGGTGGTCTGGTCCATACCAGTTATCTACCACCAAAGTAGAGGACTGCAGGGCTGCTGCATCCAAAGCAAAGTTAAACTCTGCATTTACCTTGGCATAGTAGTTTCTTGGCGTAGACCAAGTGTCATCGAGGGATGACATAGCCGTTGAGCTTGAATAAAAGCCCGTACTCTTCTCGTAAGGTTCTACCACGCTATTAGTTTATAGTAACTTAATTCTAAATTGCAACACCCAAAACAGGTGTTTTAAAAAGATATGATAACGTTCAGACCGTACGAACTGAGCGTGCTTTTAGCACATGCCACTGGTTACAGCGGTCGCAGGGGTGTAAAAAGTAGTTGGCTGGGCGACCTTTCTTCTGCTCTGAGTAGTTCTTCATCTGAACCATCCTGCTAGCCAACTCCCTGCTTTGAAAGCCTTTCTTTGTACAAGCGCTCATGCCACATCCTGTTCTTGCTTGTTATGGCATTCGGTACAGATGTTTCCAAAAACCATAAACGGACCTGTTTGAATGTTGGTTTCGTGAAAAATAATCAATCCTGAGGTCTTACAGTAGTCGCAGACATCATCTGCTTTCATGGACTCGTTTGTCAAGTATGGACCTACGCACTGGGCGCAAAAAAGAATAAATGGGTTCCAAAAGGTAACAAACCAGATATCTGGAGCAGACATATCAACATGACCACAATGTTTAAGGTCTGAAGACTTGTAGTCTTCATAACTACGCATCCATGTGAACTTAGATCCTAAATAGGTGTCACTAAAGGTTTTGTAGACAGGTCTTGCTTCATGGCTCTCAGGATTCATTGATTTCATGATTGCCCCGAGTTCGTGGCTGATTTCTTCAGCCCTTTCCGAGGCAGCATCTAACTGGTCTTGCCAGTGGATTCGTCGTATGTTGTCGTTATTGTCGCTCATGGCTTTATCCTATCTTAAAACCTAATTTTCCGGGCTCCCGCTCCGTTCAGAGACCTTTCCGCATGCGAGACAGATGTCGTAATCCTTCATGGTAAAGGGGCAGGAGCTTTGAGTGGTGATGGGGTGTTTACAGAAGAGTCTTTTGAGGAAATCAATCATGGGATGAGGCTAGCATAAAAACCCGATTTTCCGGGCTCCCATTCCCTTTTAAGCCAAAGCGGCGTAGGATGGGGGGATGAGCGAAATTAAAGAGTTTGTGATTAAGGATGAAGGGTGGGCTACCGACCTACAAAATGGGTTGGAGGGCTACATGATGGCTTTGTATGACTCTGTGGAGGCTGAAATGGATACCCCTGAGGCTGATGTGGAGACTGAGAGCGGTCTGCCATTCTGTGGATGCAACGTATGTGAGGCAAGAGAGATTTTGACTTATATCGTGCCACGAGCCATTAAAGGCTACCTTGATGAAAAAGTTGGATTTGAGAATGTACCAGAAGGGTTTGTAGGAAAGCTAGCTAAAGTGCCAAGCAACCTAAAACATGATTGATTGACTGCTCATCGTCGTTGATGAACAGCCAACCAAAAATGTAGAAAGTATTACTTAATCTGTTGATTGCAGGTTGGGCAAACTCTTACTGCTGCAGCTGGAGCTGCTGGAGCTGCTGCACCTGCGCCCTTGAACTTTGGACGACCAAACCCAACAATTGAAATCTGCTCGCCAGCTTTGTTTTTCTTGTATCCGCGAAGTTTCTTAGATACTTGACCACCATTGCGCTGTGAGCCTTTCTTGTCTGGGCTTGTATTTCCTTCAATGCACCAAACAGTTCCGTCTTCATTGTCTTTGATAACAATTCCAACGTGGCTGATTCGATCAACACCGTCTGCCGGGAAATCAAAATAGGCAATATCACCTGGTTCTGGGTCGCACACTTGTGCGTCGTACCAGCGACCAGACTTCTTAAATGCTGCTGCTCCACCTGGAGTGTAAACAGTGTTAGGCACCTTTACACCAGCTTGGTCAGCGCACCACATTACAAAGCTTCCGCACCATGGCTGGAAGTTTGCTTTTGTGAAAGCACCGTACTTTGTTTCGTTATCTTTAGGACCTTCAATAGTTCCTAATTCAGCTTTTGCAACCTCAATAAGTTTGGCTGCTGTTCCCATCTCTGCCATTAGTCTTTATCCCAATCTTCATCGATGTCTTGTTCTTCTGGCATTTGACCTTCTGGCTTACCTGCTGGAGCTTCTGGTTCAGCTGCTGCTACATCTTCAGTAGGTGTTGGCTCTACTGGTGCTGCTGCTGCAACTGGCTCTTCTGGGGTACCAAAATCAATTGGGGCTGAGTCTCCACCCTTGCTACCAATCAAGATACCTGCAAGTGTTCCAGTAATAAATGTTGCGATGCTTCCTAGCACATTGAAGAACATCTTGTCGTTCTCAGACTGAGCATTAACTGGCTGAGTAACAAAAATCAGCGCATAAAGAATGCCAACTGCTGTAAACAATAGAATCAATCCAAGGATGATTCCAAGAATGAATTTCAAACGAGCATCTAAGTCTGCTGAAGAATATCTAGGCTTACTCATTTGTTGCTGTTCCTCCATCTGTTGTAGTTCCGTTGACTACGTCTTCACCAACTAAGTCTTCTGGGCAAGTCCCATTGACTGTGCAAATAGGTGGTTTGCACTCTGCTTTTTCCCAGTTAGCTGGGTCTTGGCATGGATAACGGTATGAACCATTTCCACAGCCTGTAAGAAAAAGACTTAGCGTTAGCACGCTGAGAAGTCCTAGTTTTCTCATTTTCCCTCCAATACACTGTCCAAGGTCTATTATCCCCGATATAAAAGAAGGCGACTGGACCGTTTTTTATTGGTCCAGCCGCCTTTTTCCTTTACTGTCGGGTAAGGAAACTTATAAAACACTTTAATTATATGGTTTTTGAGAGGTATTAATGGTAGGTTTGAAGGTATGAAGCAAATCATCACCTTCACAGACATGATTGGCAATTTGCCCGTAGAAGTGCATCCATACCCTGCCAAGAAAAACCTACCTCAGTGGTACAAAGATTTGCCTAACTATGGGGAAAATGACAAAAGACCAGTGGTAGCTCATGATGGATTTGCAACAACTACAAGCACTGGTAAAAAGTGTATCCCTATGCTGGATGCTTTGAGTAGTGGTTACATAATTCCTTGTCCTATGGAAATAGTTGTTTCTATAAAAAATGGGCAACAGTATTTTCAATGGCCTGACTGGGAAGCTATTGGATTTCACACCCCAATTCAAATGTCTACTCACCCGTATGTAAAAGAATATCCTCATGCTGCAATACCAAAATTTAGGAGTCCTTGGGTAATAAAAACTCCAAAAGGCTATTCAACTTTGTTTATCCCTCCTATGAATAGAGATGAACAAATAATAAAAATATTTGAAGGTGTAGTTGATACAGATACTTATCACGAGGGGATTAATTTTCCATTTATGATTGACCCGAACTGGACAGGAACTATTCCTCTTGGATATCCGTTAGTTCAAGTAATCCCATTTAAAAGAGATAGTTGGGAAATGAAAATGGGTGGAGATAAAGAACAAACTGAAGTTCTTGAAACTCTTAGAAAATTAAGACTTACTTTTTATAATGGATACAAAGACCGATTCTGGTCTCGTAAAGAATATAACTAGAGCCCCATATCAGATTCGAACTGATGACCTACCGCTTACAAGGCGGTTGCTCTACCACTGAGCTAACAGGGCGTTATCTGTCTTTACCAGCTTCCCAAAGAAAATCTCCGACTGAGCGATTCTCATATCTAGCCATCACAAACAAAAGGTCTGACAACCTATTTAGATACCTAGCAGTTAAAAGATTAACACCATCTCCAAACTGATGGATTGCGTGCCACGTTGCTCTCTCTGCTCGACGAACAACTGTGCGTGCTACATGAAGATGAGTAGAACCAGTAGTTCCTGATGGGAGCACAAAAGAACGAAGAGGCTCTAAAAATGAGTTGTAGTAATCAATCTGAGTCTCAATATAATAAATCTGCTTTTCTGTAACTCTTAAAGGTTCAGTTGTTGGGTTTTCTACAACAGGGGTACACAAGTCAGCTCCAACATCAAACAGCTCGTTTTGAATACGAAGAAGAAGAGTTTTTATCTCTCTACTTTCCACGTGCAACATTGCAACACCTATAAAAGAATTAGCTTCATCAACCGTGGCAAATGCTTCAAGACGAGGATCGTTCTTAGAAGTGCGAGACATATCGCCAAGTGAAGTAGTGCCATCATCACCAGTCTTGGTGTAGATGCGAGTTAGATTAACCATTTTTCTCCTTACTATGCTCCCTGCCAAGGACTCGAACCTCGATTGCTGGTGCCAGAAACCAGAGTCTTGCCATTAGACGAACAGGGAAAGGTTAGTACCTCGGATGGGATTCGAACCCACGACCTTCTCCGTGAGAGGGAGATGTCCTGACCGCTAGACGACCGAGGCATTGATTAGTGTCCTGTTAGCGTACGCCACACCTCAAGACTTATCAGATGCGATAAGTAAAGTGCAAAAACATTAAACGCTACATTCACTACTGCTTGAACAACAGGAGAAGTTTTAGTTCTCTCTTTTAACATTGTCATGGAAACTTCACCTCTCCGTTATCAGCAAATACTAAACCAATTGAGTCTCCGTTGTGGAGAGTGACTTGGTCAATACCTGTTTGAGCCCATCCCCACTCCCCAACTAAATCAAAAGGATTTGGAAAATGTTCAAACTCTTTTATCAAAACAGCCCAATAAGCTTTTGCTGGAGGCATCTCCTCGCAGCTTTCTACTGAAGCATCTGGCAATCCGTTTACTCTGCAAACAACAGCATTTCCATACTTCTGGGTGCCCTGAACCTCTAGATTAGCAATCTTTAAAACTTCGAGAGCGGGTAGTTCCCCTTCAACGGGAATACATTGAATGACCTTTGCACCATTATTAAGCGGGCCATAATCTAAATAAATTTCAACGCAATCTGCTTTTGATTGCTGTAAAAAAGCTAGTGTTCCTATAGATAGAACAATTAAAAGAATTCCTGCTATTGACTTTTTCACTGCGTCTTTCCTTACCTATGTAGACAACTAGTCTATAGGTTTCCAAAGATATTGTGAAGGCATGTGAGGGTTTTCTTCAGCAGATCCTTGATATACCTGACCAGTTTCCTTATCAACAAGAAGCCACTTCTCTGGACATTTAGTAGTTATCGAAAGTGTTACTGGTTCTTCTAAAGTAGGAACACTAAAACTGCCCCACGCTTGAGCCACTGAACCACCTTGGATATTCCTATAGTTCATTTTTCCGGGCTCCCTCTCCGTTATCCTCTTCGGATGCGCTCTATCAACTCCGTGGAGGAGTAGGTGTGTCTGCGACTATTGTAGTAAATCTCTATGTTGTGAGTTGTGCAGTAATCGCGCCCTGTGAAGTCTTTACCTATGTAGTCTTCGCCAATAATTCGGACATCGATGGGTAGAGTTTTAAGAAGGTTAAGAAGGTCTTCCTCTGTCTCATATACAACTATTTCATCTACATACTTAACTGCTTTGAGCTGAATTTGTCGCTCAATCAAAGACTGAATGGGTTTGCGTTTCTCTGGTCTATCGATGCTTGGGTCCGACTGCAGAGCAACTATAAGGTGGTCACAAACTGTTTTTGCTTCTTCCAGCATAAGGATGTGTCCTGCATGAAGAAGGTCAAAGCATGAAGCAGTGAAGCCAACCTTGTTCTGCTTAAACATCCTCTCAAGTTCAAGAAGTGCTGAAGATTCCATTAATCCTCCAATACTGCTTCTTTTATCTTACGAAGAACAATGTCTCGAGTTCTAGATTTTATAAAAGTGTCATACCTATAAGACAAAGGCTTAAATCTTCCAAAGCTTAATTTAGTGTCAGCAACACTTTCTGCAATCTTGTAGATGTCATGAGTTAGTTCAAAGCGCTTAAGCTTTACTTTTCTGTCTGTGTTAAATCTGGCGTATAGAACAGGCTCTACCCCCAGATGGAATCGACTCTGTTTTTCCCAAAGAATCATCTCTGTCAAACATGGTCTAAACCATTTAGATATATTGAACTTACCTGGAGTAATACTTCCGTACTTGCGATGAACAGTTTCGTGCAGGATTGGGGGGAGAATCTCCATCTCTAGGTCTTCTTCGCAGAAAAATACCCACCCTAAAGGAATCCAAATAACTTTTCTATCAGCCAAGAAAGGCTCCATAGTTCTACATAAAACTATTTGATTTTCTTGAACTGGTTCAAACATCTTCTTGTTTTCATTGAACTCGTACTTGCTGTCAACAGTATTAGAAAAAACAAAAGTATTAGAAAACAAATCTTTAAAAGCTGGGCAGTAGAGAATGCTGTTGTTTGGGTCAGCATCTGCTTGTTTCTGCTCTCTTAATGATTGAGATATAGGCTTTGGATCTTCGTAGAGCATATTCCAGTCATAACGCTCTTCAGGTCGGATTGGGTAGTAAGGCGACCAGTAAACCGTAATTTCGTCTTTTTTCTTTGACATGCCTTTATCATAGTTCAAGATTGAATTTTCCGGGCTCCCGTTCCCCTAAAAGCATCGGCGCGTTGCAAAATTGGTGGGGGAAAGAGGAGGTAAGGTTGATGGGTGATTTACGAGTGGAAGTTAGATGGGGTCGCCAGAAACTATGGGGACGCTTTAGCCGAGCTTATTACACCTCCGACTGTCTATGAAAACTGGAGACAAGACCCTGATTACATGTACTTTCCAATGGGAAGTGTCATATGTAATACAAACATGGATGAATCTTTACGTTTAGGGTTAAAACCTGTGTTTGTAGCATGTGGTTGGCGTGGAGAAGAGCTAGACCCTGAACTTGTAAGACTGTCTGAGTTTAGAGCTGTTAGAGGTCCTCACACACAAGCTGAACTTGCTAGACATGGGGTAGAAGTCAATGTAATACGAGACCCAGGGTATGTGGTCCCAGACATTTTAAGCAAGGCAGCACCTAATGGTCTAGCAATGGTTTTTAGACACGTACTAGACCCGTCAGACTATAATGAATTTACTGCGCATGATTTGTATGGTGCAGATGAAATATATAGTGCAATAGTAGAAACACTAGACGACACAATTAGAATCACACACAAAATTGCTGGAGCTAGGTTTGTACTAGCAGGTGCAATGCACGCTGCAATTGTGGCTCATGCTTATGGGGTGCCTTTTGCACTACTAGATGGGCCATACATTGATTGCATGCCTAAATGGTATGACTGGTTTGATTCGGTAGGATTAGGGGAGCCAGTGTTTGTTTCAAACATTGTTGAGGGGCGTCAGTGGTACAACGAAAACGTAAGGAATAGGAATACTAATGACAATTGAATTTAGCAAAGAAGAATGGCTACGCCACGCTAAATACGAACTTGGAATTATAAATGAAGACGAAAAGTACACAAACTTCTACTTAAAAGTTGTAGAAGCCTACTGCGATTTTCCTCATGATGAAAGAACTCTTTACTTCACGCCTGAAACATTAGAAAAGCTTTTTAGACACAAAAACTTGAGCTATCTAACAGACCACGAAGCTGAGTGGTATCAAGTTGCAGAAGGTGTGTGGAAAAACAAACGAAATCCTCTTGCTATATCAAATGATGCAGGAAGAAGTTATGTAGAGTTTCCGCCTCTTGATACAAACATGAACACAACGCTAAAGTCTGAAACTATGCCTCCACATATTGACAGTTTTGTTAGAGAGAACTTGGAGAACCTTTAGAAGGGTAATTCTCAGCATCATCTGCCAAAAGCTCATCAAAGATTGTGGAAGGCATACGGTCTCCTTTTCTTTGGTGAGCTTTTAAGTGGTCAATCATTTCTTGAGTTGATTCAGCAGTAAAAGTTGATTCGAGCATATCTCCAAAACTACACATCTGACACATTAAACCTTTTGGTGATGCAAAAACATACACATCGTCCGAAAAAAATCTAGCGTAAGACATCGTCACTCCTTTATATCAAACAGTCTGATGTAAGTAATCTTTGCTTCTTTTATTGAAGCAAAGTTTTTTACCAACTCAGTTCTGTCACCTTTTTCAAAACCTGAATGTATCATAGCTCCATCGCCAACATAAATAGCAGCGTGGTCAATTTTTCCGTTTTTCCAGTAGTCCATAAGAACAATGTCGCCAATTTGAGGAGTAGTTACTTTTTCCCCCACAAAAAGCTGCTTGTGAGCAGAGTGGGGTATTTCCACATCTAAACCTTCATAGAACCATCTGGTTAATCCCGAGCAGTCCCAGCCGCGGGGGGACGAACCTGAGAACACGTAATAAGTTTTACCTACGTGCTTTTTTAACTCTTTGATGCGATTTGTAATCTTTTCGTAATTGTCTGTAAGTCTTTTTTCTTCTGCAGCTTGTTTTATATGTCGAACTAAATTTTTATGCTCTTGTTCACTACTTATAGAACTTACTGTTGGTTTGTACTCTTTTACTACTGCTGCTGATGTTGCTGATTGTATTGAGATTAGAAGCGTCAAAATCGCTAATCCTGCATATCTCTTCATTAGGCGGCCTACCTTTCCTTAGTGAGAGTAATTTCTCAGCCGTTGTCTGTTGAGCGTTATTCAGTTATAGGTTGAAATTCCAGTATAGGGGTTTAAGGCATATCTTCAAGAAAAACTTCTATAAAAGTTCTATCTTCATATGAGAGTGAGTCCTTTATTTCTAGGTACTTTTGGTAGTTATGCTCTCTAAAATAAACAGTTTCTCCTTTTGCAGAAAGGTCTATTTCAATAAGGCCCATCTGCCAAAGTCTGGTAGCAGTCTCTCCAACATGCTCTACTTGCATCTGCCAAAGCTCTGGAAACAACTCTTCACATGCATCGGTAATTCTATAAATTGGTTCTCCAGTGTCACCAGAGACTCCGTAGAACTCAACAGCTCCCATCTCTAATAGAAGCTCAAATAGATAATCTATTCTGTCCTGACTTGGTTCTTCTGACACTTTACTCTTCTTCGTCTAGGTCAGGATCTAGTTCTGTAAAGTCCTCATCTATATCATCAGGGTCTAAGCTAAATACAATTGCTTCTTCTAAGACATCGTGTTCAGTAATAATAAGAGCAACTAAGCGAAGAGCTTGTTTATCACGAAAACCAGCTTTTACTAAAGATTTGTAAAGCTCGTACATTTGCATCGCATCTTCATCTAAAGAAGAGATGCCGAGGTCTACCTCTAGTCGATTGAAATCAAAAGACGAAGGTTCATCTTTGTCCCGAGGCTCTTCGGGTGAGTTTGGCTCACTCATATATACAGTGTAAACCTCTGAAGAGTTATTTATTCTCTCCTACATATTCATGAGAATATGACCATCTGTTTGGATTAAGCTGCCAACGTAGATTTGCTCTCTCAATACGCCCATCTGAACGCTTCATGTGGTTTTTTGATGTTGGTTTCCATAATGGAGAAGTGTCTCTATATTCTCCTAAACGGGGATGAGAAGTCTTAGAAAAGTATCTTTTATTATTCTCTATGTAATGTTGAGCAACTGCTTCTGAAATCTTTGGTCCAAAACCAAGTCCTTGATAATCAGGATGTACAACTAAACGATGCTCACGCCACGCATTTTGTACCGTGCCAGACGGATAAGTCATAGCAGCTACATAACCAACTAACTGTTGTTCCCAGATAGCCACATAGCTGTGTGAGGCCTTGTTGAGCTGCTCCGAGAGATAGTGGTGCGCAGCGAAGTAGCTCCAAACGCTGTTGTGGGCAGGGTAAATGTCGAGAACCAATTTAGGTCGTTGAAGATACCTTCCTGAGGTCCATTCGCCGCGGTCAGTATCGATGACCCAATCTGGCTCAAGGAACTCAAGGATGTCGCGATGGACTGTTGCCAGTACGACTCCTTTTATGTTGTTGCGACGGATGTATTTAGACATTGATGTTGAAGCAGCTTTAGCGACGTTTCGGTCTACAACTGAGGTGTATTCGTCAATGACAGCACCACTTTGCAAAGATATTGCTAAGTCAGCTCGAAACTTTTGACCATTAGACAAAACGTTGTAGGGCTTAACCCACTCAGGTACTGACATCAACCCAGCGGCTGAAAGCCTTTCATTAGCATCTACTGGGTCTTTAAAGTGTGAAGCGATTGACTTATTTGATTCCCAATTTGGGACTACTGGGTTTCCAAAAGATTGAAGGAGAGTTGACTTGCCTGTCCCAGAGGCTCCGACGATTACGCCCAAATTAAACTCACTAGGAAGTTCAGGTAAGACAAACGGCAGAAAGGTCGAAAGACCGTCTGTCTCGTAATCGAAGGGACGGACTAAGTCCCGCGTAAGACTGTCCATCTTAACTGTTGAGGTCAAAGGGGTAGAAGACCTCAGTAGTTTTTGCCAACTCTCCAAAATTAATCCACCAAATTCGCTTTAATCTCTTTGGTAATCATCTCTTTCAAACCTGTTGTTTCAAAAAGCTCATACCGTTCTTCTAAGGTTCTTCCCTCTCCTGTCGTGTAAGTTAAAGCATCAATAGAATGTGCTGCCAAAATATCGCTAAATATAAATCTTTGAAGCTTTATTTTCTTATCAGTATCAAACATGGCGTACATCAGAGGCTCTCCAGATTCAAAATGCAGCTCTCCTTTTTCTTCCCATGCTTGAACTTCAAACACGACAGGTCTGAACCACCTACCAATGTCGTACTCTCCTGGTATGCAAGTTCCGTATTTCATGTATCTAGGCTTATGAAAAGATGGAGGAGAGACAATCATTCGTAGTGATTCTTCTGCAAAAAATACCCACCGTAGTTGGAATTCCATAGTTGGTCTTCCCATCAAAGCTGGTGGACGTCTAATAGTCATATTCATGTACTTCTCTGTCATGGGTTCGACTATTGGATTTTGCTGGTCACTTATATCAAATTTATAAGAACAAGCCATACCGTTATAAACAACAGCTGTCTTTCTAAAAGTTGTTGTGGCAGCAGGACAAGAGAGATATGTTGTAGGACCCCTATGAGGATTTTTCTCAGCCATTAAGTCTGACTGCAAAGTTCTTAAGTTTGGATAAAGTATTTGACCATACATAGCATCCCACTCTGGGCGTTTGCTTGGGTCAGTGTTGGTCACCACTGCTGGTGCCCAATACACATTTACTACGTCTTCTTCACTCATGATAGAAAACTTAGCAGAAAAGCTTTTAAAAGTCCAGGCTATTTAGAGCAAGTCAAACCAAGAAATTGAACCGACAACGCTTCCAGTTCCTGAGAGAGTTTTTGCTGCTATAACATAAACATCACTTACTGAACCGCCAACGCTTGATGCATTGGTTCTTCCAAGCTGCAAAGCAAAGTTTGCTAGACCGTTGATATCAAGACCAACTGCAGCACTTTTCCCTGAGGCACCTGGAGACGAGCTACCAGCCAAAAAATACTCTCCAACAACAGTGCCACCACTCATGGCAGTTGCAGAGTTATTATATTCAACATTTGCGTTTGAGTGAGTTGACCAAGTTCCACCAGTTATTGAAATTGGATTTCTAATAAGAGAGACAACAAAGTTTGCATCACTTAGTGGAAGTGCAGCAAAGTTAGCTGGAAGGATTACCGAATCTTCTCTACCAGCTGCAAGTCTTATTGCTACAAGTGGATAGTAGGTGGCCCCGACTAAAACAGCTACATCACGAGACGCTGTCCAAGAGATTGACTGCTTTTGGTATCCACCATTAGAAACAATAGAAATACAAATTTGCTTCATTGTGCTTGATGAAGCAGTAGTCCCTGTATTTTCAATTTCGTATCTGCATGGAAGTGAAGCAGTAGTCATATAAACCGTGTCTATGTTGTTTGCGTGATTGAACTGGTGAGCAACAATGAATACACCGTCAATAGCAAACCCAAGACGAACTGAACCTACACCAAGCCATTCAATTTCTGTAAAAAGAATTTGAGCCTTGCTAAGGTCAAGGACTACATCTGACGGACCAGAGCCGTCAAGCTTGTCCATATTCCAGTCAGATTGTGGAACTCGAATCTCGACAACTCCACCGCTTGCATAAGAACGTCTTACAAAGCTAACGGTTGTTCCATCAAGCTCTAAATAAAAACCATTGTGGACTGAAAAGTATCCTGCTCTTTGACGAAGATTTGTCTTGGCTGGAGCAAAAACAAAAGTCTGCAAAACCTGTAATGATTTACCTGGTTGGTATGAAAAAACCTTTTTTGTCTCTCTATAAAGCTTGTCACCAGAAGCAGTTCCAACAGTCAAAGCCGCTGTGCTTTGTTCTTGAATATGGGTTGCTGAAGCGGTGCCAGAGGTTACGTCGCTAAAATCTCCGTTTTGGCTGTATCTATGGGAAGCATCGAATAGAGTAAAAGCATCCGAAGTTTTAGTACGACCAAACATATCTGTACGAAAAGCGTTGAACTGATCGCGAGAAGGTTTTGAAACATTGTTTCTTGGTGTCGTAGCCATTATTAAAGTATAAAGTACTAAAGTGATTTGACTTTAGTAGAGGAAGAAGGTATGATACAAAAATGGGGCGTAAGAAAAAGACGACGATATCTTTAGATGTTAACCCAAGCCCGACTGCTCACTGGGTCATCTCCACTGAAACGACTGTCCATGGGCGTAAGTTAGTCAAAGGGACAGAAATATCTATCAAAGGAGAGCGAGGTAGATTCAATTTTGTAAGGCATGTATATAACCCGAAAATTGACTCTGAATGGCTCGATGTGGTGGGTGGACCTGCAGGTTATAAAACTATGAGGTCGTTTAGTATTGATAGAGTTCGTAGGGTCCATAATAAGGTCAAGACCAAAGAGGGCCGTCAAGCTAAAGGATTGGATGTAGAATAAAACTATGAAATGTATCTGTGGTTTTGAGCAAACCCCAAACAACGCTCGGGTTATGGCTAACCATGTTCAATCATGCATGATTGACGGGCCTTGTAAAGACCTTCTACCTCTTCCAACTATTGTTTGGCGTGACGGTGGCTTTGAGGTCGTTAGAGAAGCTACAGAGGGCGAACAGACCTATGACATTGGTCTTATTCGATACAACGCTCCTGTTGAAGAAGAAGCTGAAGCAGAACCAGAAGTGGTTGTAGAAGAGGTTGTTGAACCTACTCCAACATCTGAGGAAGATCCAAGCTAGGACTCCACGCCTTAAACTGGCGTAAATGAGATTCATAACTTCCCTTACCTTTTATTTTGATTTGCACCTTTACTGGGTGCTCTGTGCTAATCGTCCAACATATTGAGCCATGCCATGTTTCTGGTGCTTGCTTACCTAATACCCAAGTATTAGTTGCAGTCGTATCTAAAGTCCCATTAGGAAGAACTCTGGCAAATCTGATTTTAATATAATTAGGTTTCTTTGCGTGAAGTTTTAGCCCCACTTGTGTGCAATAAAGTGCTCTGCTTTTACTCATCTTTGTAATTGATGTTTTTCCATCAAAATCTAGAGTTTGCCATGAATTAGCTTTTATCCATTGAGTTTTTTGAGTTTTCCAATGAACAGTCTCTTTTGCTGAGACGATGCTAGAACTAGCAAGAAATAATACAATAAATAAAGGAAACACGGTGAGTTTCCACCACTTTTTAATCATAAAGTACTATTCTACTAAACTGTAAAGTAAGACAAATTACAGAAAGAGGTAGAGATATGCCTTTGCATAATCATTTGTTAGTGAACGGATGGACACTTAATCCCCCGACAGAAGAACAACTTGTCATTGACTGGATGCGCAATCTGGTTGAATCAATTGACATGAAGGTCATTCAAGGACCTTACGCTTCATACGTAACCGCTGAAGGTAATCGTGGATTGACCGCAGTAGTTATGATTGAAACTTCTCATATCGCTATGCACATCTGGGACGAAGATAAACCTTCAAAAGTCCAGTTCGATTTATATACATGTGGTGAGCTTCCTGTAAAACAGGTGCTAGAAAATCTTGAGACTAACCTAAGTCTTTTTGATTACACCTATGTAGTTCTTGAAAGAACTGATGGATTTACTATCGAAGACTTTACTAAGCCTTCAAAGTAACTCAGACTCATCTACGATATCTAAAGCTTTCTCAAAGAAAGCATCTTCTTGCTTTATATAGTGATGTCTGCAAAAGAATAGATGTCCTGCTTCAAAGGTGACTCTGTAATACGCTTGATGACCGCAAGCATCGCAACGCTCTCTTAGAGTTACATACTCTAAGGGAGTGTTATCTAGTTTTACTATTTGAGTAGTTTCATTCATGGTTCATCTGCTCGTAGATTTCTTTACATGTTGGGCAGATGGGAAACTTTTTTGGATCTCGAGACGGTACCCAAATCTTTCCGCACAAAGCCATAATTGGAGTGCCATTAACTAAAGCTTCCATAACTTCATCTTTTGGAGCATAGTGAGCGTAACGCTCGTGGTCCCCCTCTTCATACAGGGTACGAGTGTCTTCTTGGCTTTGGGTGCCAGAACCTAGCAGGGTCATACCAAAGAGTTTAATACTCGATTGGGGTGAGTGATTTTAAAACTAGCTCTTTTGGCATTACAGCAATATGACTGGAGACGTCTTCCCTTCCAAAACTAATTAGAAAATTATCCTTATGGGCTACTAAACCAGCAGCAAACTCAATGCCAGAGCGGAAAAACTGAAAGCCTTTTGAGACCTCAAGAATATTGCCTTCGTAATTAAATTTAACAAAATAATGAATGTAGTTTCTGATTGCAGCGTTTTGAGTGCTAAACCTTTCTGGTGCCCATCTGGCCTCATTTTTGATAAAGGTTCTGTGCATAACTCCAAGGTAAGTACCGTCTTCTAGCAGTAGCAAGTTTGTGTTACCCCGTAATTGTGAAAGCTGTCTAATATCTGAAAACAGCATTGTCATCATGTTGTTTTGAACTGTGGCGTTCGGTCCATAAATATAATCAAAATGAGGGTTCACTTCATATGGTGTCATCCAGTTTTTTTCTGGACGCTGAGTATCCATACCATTGAGAATCTTAAAACTTACAAACTTTGTGCATTTTGCATCTAAACGAGCAACAGCCATTCGAGCATATGGAACTTCTTCTTTATCCATAATTACGCAAGTCATATGCCATGCACCGTCTCGGTAAAAAACCTTAGGGTCTTCAAGTCCACGCTTTAGATTGCCAGCGATGGAAGTATCAATCTGTCGAAGGTTTTCTAATTTAAATTCTTTATTAAACTCTCCCCAGTAAAGCTTTGAGGTTATAAGGTCACCTTCAGTGACATGATAAGTACCATTTTCAAGAATGACATAGTTACTAGAGCGCAAAGCTCCAACATACTTATTTTTGTAGTTTCCAATAGAAAGATTAGTTGCACTCCACTTTTTGTTATTGGGGTCAATCAATCGACGAACATCAATAACATGTCCGCCTAAGTCTCTAATGTATGGAAACTTAGAAAAATCCATTTACAGTCCTGTGAAGTGTTTTACCAAAAAGGTAGTAGCCAGACAAACCCAAAGAATGTTGAACCAAATGAGAGTTGGCATTGTTTTGATGGTAGCTGACCAAATCAGCAAAAAGCTGGTGATTAGTGCAAAGATGTAGAGCCACCAAATAGAAATACCAAAAAGCAATCCTGGAATGATGATGACTGCTTTTGTAGTGAATGCAAGGAACTCAACGGTGTTAGGTACATTCCAATACTCACGCTGCCCCATAGTCTTGAGGGCTGCAAGCCATTGGAAATGCTTCTTCACATTTCCATCAAAGACCTCTTTGTTTGTGTAGAAGTTTGGGTCTTTGTACTGATAGTTCTTTGGCTTTGTCATTCAATATCTTCCTTTAGTTTGGCTAGAAATTCATTGTGAGTGATGGCTTCAAACTCTTCTACTGTTTCTACAGTTTTCTTGTGGAAGTGGTACTTATTCTTCAAGAAAGAACGGGTGAAGTTGTAGAACTCAAAGAGCTTCATATTCTCTTGAAGTCCTTTATGTTTAATACCAGTAAATATTGAATACCAAGATTCCATTGGGAATTGGTCTTCTGGGTCTACATCTTGGAAATAAATAACTCTACTGTCGGCTATATCTAACATCTTCTTTGCTTTTTTAGGAGCATTGTCATAGGTGTAGTGCTTCCAAAAATCTGTGTCATCTCGACCAGTCATGTAGTGTAGGTATACAAAACCAGCAATCTCTTCATGAATTTTTGAAAAGTGGGAGTTGTAATCATCAACAATTCTTTGGTCTACTTTGTAAAGATTTTCTACGTTAGATAAAGCTCTAGCAATAGTTGTAATTGAAGACCAAATAGAAGTTGCTTCTAGTGGTTCAATAAATCCTCCTGCAAGACCAGTTCTAATCACATTGTTCTGCCAAGGATTTGATAGATAACCTGCTTCAAACTTTAAAGACTCTTGACGAGGCCACTCTGGTTCATAGCCAAGCCACTCGACAATTTCTGCTTTTGCTTCTTCATCATTGATGTAGTTAGAGTCAAAAACATATCCGCATCCGTAACGGTGCTGTAGTGGAATCTTCCAAATCCACCCATACTTCATAGCAATTGCTTCTGTGTATGGTGGAATCTCTCCGTCAATTTCAAGGAAGAATGGCATACCTGAATTAACAGTTAAATGCTCTTTGTGGCTGACCCAAGTTGAATTTAGTTTTTCAAAGAAGAAGGATTTAAACCCTGTGCAGTCAAAGACAAAATCTGTGTCAATACCTGCTCCATGAGCAAGTTGTAGTTGTTTTACATCGCCAATCTCATCTGTGGTGAAATCTACTACTTCACCTTCGATGTAAATAATTCCTCGTTCTTGAGCTATTTCTTTTAGAACTTTTACAATTTTTGCTGCATCAAAGTGAATAGAAAAAGCACTCATCTGCTCGAATTGGAAAATAGGATTCTCTACTGAATAGACTTCATCTTTCTTCTGTCTAAAAGCAACTTTATTCTTTTCAGAAATTCTGGCACCAAAGTCATACTCCGTCTGAGCATCTTTAGCTTCTTGAGCCACAGGCCAAATTACAGGATTGCCAGCTGCCCATTTTTCTATATCAAAAGACATCAAAGACAAATTGCCATAAGCAGAGAATGAATGATAATAAAAATCAGACTCTCCGCCGTTATGCCAATTAGTGAACTTAACAGCATTTTTAATAGTTGTACCGCATTCTCGAATAAATCGAGAAACTGGGATTTCTAAAATATCTAAGAAACTAATTAAAGGTGGAGTACTGCCTTCTCCTGCACCCAAAATCTTGATATCTGGTGACTCAATCAAAGTTACTGTTTTTGTTGGAAGAACAGTTTTTACATACAAAGCAGTAAGCCATCCAGCAGTGCCACCACCAATAACAGTTACGCCTTTTATCTGCCTTGTAGACATTATTCTCCTAATCGAATTTCTTTCGTTGCCAGAGCCTATCTTTATAGTCTCCAATTAATTTTGTCATTCCTTCCCAACCACGCCGATATGCCTCGTTGCGCATAGCGTCTCCGCCATCTTCTGACGTCCAGTTGTCACGCTTAAACGGAATGATTTGGAAAATTGGGGTTCCTCGCTCAATGATTCCTTCAAAATCTTCGCGAAGATAGAAAGGAAGATGACCGTTTGGAAGTAGAGCATCTGCATCATGAATGCCAGACAAAGTTGTAAACGGAAGGTCAAACCTGTTTAGAGGGTGAGTAATGATGATGCTATACCCTGGTGGAGTTTGGATAGTAAATGGTGATACCCAAACATGTTGTGCTTCGCCATGACCTGCTGGGATTGGAAGTAATTCCATTCCCTTTTTATCTCGGTGGTCAATTGGTTGTGGTTCAACTAGCCAACGAAACTCTGGACCATTAGGTGTTCTAATAACTTCTAAATCCTGCCACAAAAGGGCAGCGTATCCATTAACAAAACCTTCAAAAAAAGGAATGCATGCTTTTACGGACCTATTTCCTTCATAACGGTCCATGTTTCTACCTGTTACAAGGATGTGTGGCTTCTTTGCATTGTCAATAAATCTAGGTGACTTTTTATACCATTCAGGTACTACAGCTTTAATTGGCACGGGAATAGGGACATTAGGATCAACTGAAGCAAACTTTATTGTTTTAGTTTGATGACTCTTAGGTGTAAACATACATCCCCTTTCCTAGTTTAAGCCTATCCTACTTAGGCCCAAAACCATCGAGAACATCCACTTCATTAACAAATTTAATTACGCAGTTCCAACAACAAAAATGTTTGTCATCACCTTTATGACTAAGAACAATATAGTTCTGTTTATTGTGATAAGTGTTGTCAGTCCATGCTTCACAAGAGGGTCCATCACAGTGGAGGGCTAGTGCCATGTCGTTTCGTCTTTCTTGTCGTTATTGTTTCTTTTACCTGCAGTCTATGTGCCAGACTTTAGGGTGTCAAGGGAGTTTGATTGTTTGACCAACCTTAATTTTGTTGGGGTCCTTTATACCATTAAGTTTCACAAGAACAGCAACTGTTGTCTTGTAGGAGGCAGCAATCTTGCCGAGGGTGTCTCCAGATACAACCTTGTGAACGCTAGCAGTTGCCGCAGGAGCAGGTGTGGAGGACTGCTTTACTTTCACAGCCGCAGAGGGTGATGCTTTCGTGTCGGGAGCTTTCTCGTTGGTCGGAGCTAGCGGCACAACTACATCCTCTGGAGTCGGTGACTGTGCAGTTGCAGCTACCTTCTCGCTCGCAATTACACTCTTGATGAATTCGATTGGCTCCAAAAATCCTGATCCATCTTCTGACCATCCGTGAGACTTTCCTTTCCATACTTCGAGGTGTAAATGTACACCAGTACTCATGCCAGTGGTACCCATGACACCCAGAACTGTTCCAGCTTCTACCTTCTGTCCAGTCTTAACTTGGATTGAGCCTTTCTGAAGATGACCATACAAATGGCTGTACCACTGTCCATTTACTTTACTAGTGATTTTTACATAGTAACCAAAACCGCTTGGCTCTCCATTATCCATTTTTGTTGAAGACG
>JACCDO010522709.1_pt1 | contig 18908 bp, 10 predicted proteins | sample 7446101 | NCBI WGS metagenome assembly JACCDO01 (sample SAMN15323440, study PRJNA562643) | freshwater metagenome | isolation source: river surface water | place: USA:Blue River Watershed | collected 2017-08-16 | reverse complement strand
TTGCAGATTGTATGGTTGTGATGTCAAAAATTCCGAGATCCATAATTCGGAAATATTCAACGCAAATATTATTTCTGATAGTAAAGTACAAAACACGAGTGCAACTTATGGTAGTAAACTGGAAAGCTGTTTCATCGACTGCCCAAGAAAAATGATTGATTGTGAAGTCAAGGGTGGGGTGTTAAGAAAGGCTGATCTCGGAAGAAATTCCCAAGTAAGTGAAGAAACTGAGAAAGTTAAAGATTTCAATGAGATAAGACAATCCAGATTCATTACTGATTCCAGACTGAAAGATCTAAATGATCCCCTATCCAAGATAAGGTTTAAAAATCAAAATTACTAACATGACCAGGGATGAACTAGTACAAGAAATCAAGGACGACCTTTCTGCAAGTTGTTCTTTGCCCTACAATTTGAATGATGACGAAATTCATAGGATCATTCGAAGAGCTAGGGATTATATGTATGATAATTACCAATATGCTGTTGAGGACAGAGTTTTTATCTTAGCTAATAATCTTTTTGCAACTCCACAATTTAGAAAAACTAGACAGATACAATTGCCGGAAAAAATAGTTTCTGTTTATGACGTCAGAGAAGTAAACGGAATGGGTATTTCTGGTAACCCAGATCGTGATTTTGGAGATTCTAAACTGCTAGGATCCGAGTTATTACTTTCTCCCTTTACCGGCGATAACTTGGTTTATCGTACAGTTATGTATTCTTATTTCGATCTTGCACAGGCATATTTATTACCAACCTTTGCTTACAAATTTAACAAGAATACCAAGAAATTAACTATTCTAGGTAGAGATCCAAATAGATCCGGTACTGGTGGTGTAGGAACAGGATATGACCAAAATGGTATGGACGTAGCTGTGAGATGCTTCGTTGCTATCGACGATGATGAGCTATTCGACGATGAACTTTTCGTAAGATACTGCCTTGCCAAGTCAAAAATTTCTTTGTCAAGAGTCCTTAGTGCTTTCGATTACAATCTCCCTGGAGGTGTAAGAGTAAACACCGCAGAATTGAGATCTGACGGTGAAAGGGAGCTACAAGAAGTGATGGATATGATCAATGGAGAAAATACTCCATCTTATTTCTTGCAGTGGAACTAACCTTGATATATATGGGGAATTAATTCCCCTATGATAGAAATTTATAATAGAGACCCTTCAGATTTCAACTACAAAAGTGATATAGTTGAAATTACACAGCCTGTTGAGATTTGTCTCGGCCAGCTCAAGATGTTTCTTTTAACTAACAAGGGAGATGTCCTTGGTGATCCCAAATTCGGTCTGAATCTTGAGGATTTAGTTTTCAGTTTAGAACTTTCGGAAAAAACACTTAGAGATGAAATCGAGCAAGGTCTCAGATTTTACGTCCCACTGTTTGCTCAGCTCGGAGGTTATTTCGATCTTAAATTTTACCAGGGAACAGAAAGAGATATTGCTTTGCTGGACTTTTATATTCCGCAAAATGGTAACGAAAGTCCACTCATTTCATTGAAAGTAAGTTAAAAACATGGCCAATAACATCTTTAGAAAGAACAACATCCTAATCAGAGGGCTTCTGAGTGATTCCTATGAATTTCTCCAAAGAACCTATAACCAATCTAGGAACGTCTTCACAGTAGCTTCTGCTTGGGGACAAATCCTTTTCGTTATTGAAAACCTATCTCAGCTCATACTTTACTTCATAGAAGACTCGATAACCGAGTTAAATATGGAACAAGCAACTAGAAGTTATTCAATAAAAAGCTTGGCTAGAATCGCAGGATATGATCCTGCCCGAGGAATGTCTGCCCAGGGAGAGGTTACAGTTTCTTGGAACTTAAAAGAAGCGGATGCTGGAGGTGGTGCTGTTATTTTAAGTGGTTACCCAAAGATTCAGAGTATCCAAAATGGACTACCTTACACTTTGATTCTTAATTCCCCTTCAATCAAAATTCTTCTTACCAGAGGTACTACTTACAATTTCAAAATAGTTCAAGGATCATTTTCCAGTTCAAATTTCACAGGAACGGGAAGGGCTTTGCAAAGTTTCAACCTTCCTTCCAAAGCTGGTGCTTATATCGATCAATTTTATGTTGATGTTTATGTAAACGGAACAAAGTGGGAAAGGTATGAATCCCTTTATGATATTCCTCTTAACGGAGAGGGATATTTAGTTAAGTCTGGGATCGAGGAGGGTATAGATATCTATTTTGGAAACTATAATTTCGGTAAAGTCCCACAGTCGGGAAGTACAATTAGAGTAGAGTATTTGCAAACATCCGGATTCAGTGGAAATCTTCAATCCAGAACCGATAGCCCGTTAACTTACCGATTCTTGGATTCTGGAACTGACCTATTTGGAAATGATGTCAATCTGAACAACTACCTTGCGATGGTTGGAGTTTTAGATCCTTCATTTGGAGCAGACCCTGAACCTATTGAGATTACTAGATTAGTTGCTCCAAAAACGTCTAGAGCTTTTGTTTTTGCCAACGCAGAAAATTATGAGATCTTCTTGCAGAGATTTAATATATTCTCTCAAATCCAGGCATTTTCAACATTCGACGATGAATACTTGGACGATGATAATGTAATTTATATTTTCCTTGTTCCTGATGTTACGATTTCTTTAACATCGAATCAGGACTATTTCGACATACCACAAACACAATTTGTTTTAACAACTTCTCAAAAGTTGTCTATACTTAATTTAATAGAGGATTCTGGAAGGATGATTGCTACCACAGTCGTTAAAATTATCGATCCTGAAATCAAGAGGTTTGTTGGTAACGTTTCAATTTCGATTTTTGAAGGATATGATCCTGAAGTTATCAAAGACAAGATTAGAAATTCAGTTTCCGAGTACATGCTTAATTTGAAAAGAAGGGATAGAATTCCAAAATCTGACATAATTGCTTTAATTGAAGGAATTGACGGTGTTGATTCTGTATCATTCTATTTCGTTGGACAAGAGAACGAAAGCTATCATGCTACGGTTGATAACCTATCCAATGCCTCTGCAGCTCAATTGAACCGACAAATTGGCCTTGATGAATTTGGCGATGTTATTATAGGAAGAGGTGAACTTGTCCTAATGAGAGGTGGATGGGCCGATAGATATGGTTTAGTTTATGAAGAAGGTATTGTGACGGGCAAGCCTAGTGCTTTGAATATCTCTATTACATCAATTAACCCTAGAGACTTCCTTAATCAATTGAATGCACAAACTAAGGCAAGAATAATAGAACAGAACAGATAAGATGGCAAAAAGAAATTATTCACCATTCCTTCCTCCGGTCGAGTCCACTTACACAGTTAATGGATTGAGCTTCAAAACGAACACTACTAATTTTGAACAAGCAGACGATCTTTACAAATCATTGGATAAAGCGCAAGAAAGGGCTTACAATCTAGGATGCTCTGGATACAGAAAAGTAACCACAGACTCAGTTGGAAATGTTTTATACGGTCCTTGTTCTAGCTTAACTACATACACCGATATTGTAAAACAAATTAAACCTGGGGATCGACCAAGGGAATACTATAGTTTTGATCCAACAGACAATCTATTCGATGTTAGAGATTCAGTCAATGACAAAAACATAAAAAATGGATTCGATTACAAGAATGAAATTTTTTCTAGAACAATGTCGCTTGTTATGTTTAGAGATCCTCGTAGGACCGCTATTTTAGAAAATATGCAAAAAATTATTTTTGCTCTCATCGAATCGGTAAAACAAATTAGAAACTTTGTAAACTACACTGTTCCTTCAAACAATAAAAGGGTGTTCTAAAAATGGCAGATAGACATTTAAAGTTTTACGATAAAAAGGGACATCCTCTTAATTTCGAATATGTTGGTTCGGAGCCAACTACTCCGTTAACACTTACGTTTAATTACGAGACTGCTTCGAACAACTCTACTCCATCTGCTGGGAAGATCTCGTTCTTTAACTTGTCCAGCAATTTAATTTACATCAACACTGTAGATGCGAATGGATTGGACATTTCCTCTTGGGCAAATTCGGTTAGTGAAAGTTTAATTCAGGGAGCAAAGATCACTCTGAAATTGAATGTGATACCTGGCATCGTAATTCTGGCGGAAATATTTTCAGCTTCAGTTTCGTCCGGAGTAATCACATTAAATCTAATTAGATTTGTTGGTACTTCATCGGTATCTAACGGTAACATGGTTTATTGTGAAACCATTTGTACAGATCTTCCTGGTGGATACTTTAGAGGCAATATTTATTTTGAACCTGTTTCTGCTGGTCTTTATGAAAACGAACAAATTTTTATAATCCAGCAATTTAAGGATGCAGTTACTGGATCTCCGTTTATTGGATTCCCGCACACTGGGAATACTGGAGCAACTGGAAATCCACTCTGGAGAACTAGATGGGAAGACGACACTTACGGAAATGTTGATGTAAGCAACATTATTTTCACCTACAAAATAATTGAAAATGACCCGGAAATTGGCGGGGATCCTGCTATAATCAACTATCAAAATATTGCAATTCCGGTAATCCAGGATTCTTCGGATTATTATGCAGGTGGTTATGTTAATACAGTTGAGGCAGCTACACCGTCGAGAGCATTGCAACTAAATATTGCAACTAACGCTCCAGATCAAGCTGCTGAGGTTTATCAAAGGAGATTGATTGTTGAGGATATTACAGGTTCTTCCCCAGCAAAAGTAGCTGAAATAGATTTCTATTCTCAAATCATCGGAGCCGATGAAAGACTTGATGTTTTGACCCGAAATCTTGGAAGGGCATTTCTTGCTGAGGATTCCACAATTCTTAGAGAGCATGATCCTAATGAACCTTTACCTAACTACATTGAGATAAACGAAAAGAGGAAAGAGCTTATGGTAGCAGGGGAAGAAATCTTCCCATATATAGGTAGCTACAAAGGGCTTATTGGAGCTCTTAAATTTTTTGGTTATCAAGACCTTAGAATAAAAGAGTATTGGTTAAATCTAAATTATAAACAGGTAAGTTTAACCCCACTCCAAGAAACACAGCTTTTTCTCGATAAGTATACAAACACAAGAACTCCAAATCAGACCATTCTCATTGAGGACGTTTTGGACAACGAGAATACTGGAAAATACAGACTGGAGCAAACTTATGGACCAAACGCAGATGGCGAATATGTTCTCGACGTTTCTTCGGAAAACACATTGATACCATCGAGAACATATAAAAAGACTTCTTTATTTGGGCTTTATTACGACATCAACACTACTTCTTCTCTAACAGATGAGTTTGGATATCCGATTACTCCTGAGGCTTTTGCATTTACCCAGGAGGATGTCTTATTGAAACTTTTTGCTTTACAACAAAGACTGAAGCAATCATATCTCCCACTAAACGCCAGAATTATTGACATCACTGGTGAAGGTGTATACTACAATATTTACAACACTAAAGCCTGGGTAGATACTGTTGACAGAAGCGATGTCGAATCTGGGAATAATATCAGTTTTAAAACCAACCCCGATTTCGGTTTCATTGAAGATTTAAGGGCTTTTGGAACTCGTACGTTTCCAACGTCAATCCAAGCACCTATGAACTATTACAATGTCGAAGGCATTGATGTTACTGTAGTTGGAGGAACTGGTGATGCTTTTAAATTTTCAAATTCTGCACAATTTAATCCAGCAATAGAGTTAACCAGGGGCAAAAGGTATAACTTCAGTTTAAACACAACCGGGTTTGATTTCTATGTTACACAAGATATAAATCTGACTCAGGTTGATCCTGATGGAATTAGTAATAACGGAGCAACTGGTGGTGTTATAACGTTTGACGTTACCCCGCAAGCTACTGGCCCATACTATTATTATTCAACAGTAAACCCATCCAAGCTAAACGGAACCATAACATTTGTTGATGCGGCTGTTTCAGATTTTGGTAATGTAATTGCTCCTCTACAGAACGGACAGAATTACACAGCAACACAAAACCTTTCCATGATTGAAGCCATAAACAATTTTTATGAGCTGAAAATGGATGACGATATAATTAATCTTGGTGATAATCTGAATTCTACCGAATGCGGTGTACCGATTGGAATGCCGGTAGTTTTGGAATTAGATGTTGATACGTGGGATTGGAATGAAATGGGAATGTCATGGGATTCTTTGATTCTTCCTCAGTTCTCTAGCACACAGCAAGCTTTGACTTGGAGAACTATCGATTTCTCTGCTTATAATGAAATAGAATGGGTGATAGAAAAATCTCAAAACCAAGTAGGATCTGGGTATTATTTTTCATTTAGAGGTTATGCCGTAGATTTCTACAGACTTGCGCATTTCCTCCCATTCACGGGTGAATATGACGTAACTTGTTATTTGTATGATGCTTTCAATTTCAAAAATAGAAAAATTAGTAAGTCTGCAATTACAGTATCACCAAGAACCATTCAAATTGATGGCTGGACTAGATATAGAGAAAACGAGAGATATTCTTGGGATTTAACTATAAGAGACTGGGATTCGTATGAATCCATTTGGGAATATCCAGCAGAAGGGAAAACTCTAAGTGATGTTTCAAAACAAATTCCAGAAGCCATTCTAGACTTTGCTATCTATGGAAACAATGCAATAGATGGTCAGCAACTCGAGGTAAAAAGGGATTTGCCTGCAATAGGAGCATCCGGTAACATCCAACTTGCCCAAAATATTTTAGATGTAGATAAAATCTATTCTTTATTTATCTCGGGTACCCAGTATGGGTTTGCAAACGTATTTACTACCCAACCTCATGGTTTTGTTAATGGATCCCAGGTCTTTATCTCTGGATCAATTCCCGCTTTAAATAAATCCTGGTCAGTTATCATACCAAGCGGGGCAACTGGTTACTCCTTTCAAATCCCTTACATTCTTGGCGTACAAGCTGGGGTTGGAGCTACCTCAGGAACTGGATCAATAGCGGGAGGAACTGCTTATTATGTTCTTCCGAGTTCTTATCCTTCACAAAAAGTTACTGGTGGCGGTTCCATCTCGGTTTCTATAAATGGAAGACAAATAGGTGCTACTAGTTCTGGATCTAACCTCCAATCGACCGCAAATTCTATTATACAAGAAATAAACTCCGTTGTTACTCAGCCTGATTATTTTGCTCAAACATTTGACCCTGAAGCTAATCCTGTTACAGTCAACCTAGTTGCTGATACATCCACTGGAAACATTGGAAATGGTGATCAAATTTCGGTTTCAGTAACGGGTTCTCTAGTCTTAGTAAACAATGACGTTCAACTATCAGGTGGAGTCACTGGAAGTACACAGTATGTACCGTGGGATCCATCAACAGGCGAGCTTCCTGTTCAAAGTCTTAAGTATTTTGGAACTAAAAATTTGAACTGGCAAACTTTTACCGATTCTTCGTGGGATAACGCTTATGCACATGGGTGGGATGATTTTGAATACGAAAATGGATGGCTTGGAGGTTTCGAGCTTCACACCACAAAACCCGGGGATAACGTTAAAGTAAGCACTGGAAATGAGACTTTCCCGTTTCCTACTGGTGTTACTTTTGATGCTTCTGGGGGAACTGGGGCTTCTGCATATTTAACTTTGGGTTTTGCTGCGGAGCAATTGAATGCATCGGATGATAATCATATTACTAATTTTTATTATCGTGTAGTACCTTCTAATGCTACTACAACTTTAACTACGAGTGGTCCTTCGTCAATATCAATTTTTCCATTTGCTGCTACTGGGGGAACCGGGGCAACACCAGCTTCGGTTCCTGGGGCTCCACCACCATTAACAGTTTCATTTACTGTAGCTACTGGACCATAAAACGAAATTAGACTATGCCTTCAACTATATCGATATACCAAACTCAGTCTGTTCTATTCACAGATACATCTAGCGGAGGTTTACCACCTTATTCTAGGTTATGGAATTTTACGGGTGGAAACATTTCTTCTGCTACAGGGGCTACGGCTTACGTTTCCTATGCAAACCCAGGATCATATACTGCAAGTTTGACGGTCACTGATTCCATTGGGGTTGCTGCAACATTTAGTAGTGTTAGTGGAATAAATGTTTTACCCCCTGTTCTAACGGCTTCATTTACACCAAGTTTAAACAGTGTCCTAATGTCGCAACAAGTCACATTTACCGATACCACTACTGGGATGCCTACAGGTCCTACTGGATGGTCCTGGAGTATCGGTGGAAGTGGATTTGCATCTTCACAAAATACCAACATTACTTTCAACAATTGGACTAGTGTTCCTGGAGCAAGTATAGGAGATCCCCCTGGTACTTCAGTTAATGCTCCAGTAGTTCTTCAGGCATCAAACTCATTTACTTCAGATACCGAATCAATCAGTATAACTTTTTCTAAAGTCGGCGAACAAGAGCAAACTATATTAAACCGTTCTGCTCCTAGCGGGAGTTATGCTAGATATGCAGATATAAGTTATTCTGGTATAATTGCAAGTTCTTTGGGCTATCCAACATCTACTTATATTTTTGATATTAATCTGGGATCATATGGAAAGCAAATCCAACAATTCCATTCCGATCTGGAAGATGCTTACCTACTTGTAACTGGTCTGACTGGTAAACCTGAATTTTTGGGATCTGGTGTTTCTACTGTGGCTGGTTACATTGCAATAAACAATGCCCTTTACGGAGCTGGGACACCTGAGATTGATTCTGGCAAATATGTAATACCTTCAAACAATGCTAAGAGGATTTTCTTTACTGATGATGGCTCTGTAGGAAATATAACTAACCTGATAAACACTAAGAACTGGTCTACATCACTGGTTTCTTCTATATTAACAAACATTTATCCACAAATAAACTCTGCCCAGGGAATATACTATGGAATAATTTATCCAAACTCTGGTTTAAGTGGAGGTAGGAATCCAATAATTTATTCACCACAATACTTAAATTCTTTGGGAGCTTCTGGACAAAGTATCAATATCCGTATAACTGTTGTACTAGGTTCCTCTGTTACTATGATAAGTTCCTTGAATGGAAATGCAGGAGTTGGAAATGAAACAGGTGGCAATTACTACACAATGCAAGATATTGGCGGGAATGTTGGTGTAGCTTCTATGTTAAATTCTACAATAGCAGCATCATCGTTGCCTGGTGGAACTGGATCCCTCGAATTCGTAGCAGATTCAACTTTAAATATCTATCCAGGAAGCACACCAGCTAGTTATAGCGGTATAAGATTGGAAGTAAAAAATAGATCCATAACGTCTGTTACTTTGAGTGATAACATTGAGACCTTAAACTCTACCTACGGACTCTCTCTTCTACCCGTATTTTATACTTATACTGGAACAACACAACCCTCCTGTACCGGTATGCCTCCATATTTTAATTTAGCTAATCTCTCATATAACGTTGAAGGTACTAGCATTTATTATGGTAACACCATTTTTTAATGAAAGATAAATAACATAATGCCAACTACATTTTTATACATTAACGACGCTAAGCTTGATTCTTTTGGGGATGTCTGGGCTGTGGGAAGAGATCTTACGAAATATGACGGAACATCTTGGGACTACTTTGATTCTTCAAATTCAGTGGTGCCTTCTAACACCCCCTACTATTTAGACACAAGATCAATATCTATAGATAGTAACGACAACAAATGGGTTGGATGCGCAGTTACTGCTTCCTTATCGCAGGACTTGATATTTGTTGCCAATGGTGAACAAGCTGCAACTGGAGAAAGCTGGAGTCTAAGCCAGTTTGGTAATTTATCTTCAATATCTCCTAACTGGGATGTACCAACAATCTATGCAAGCCCGTATACTGAAGAAATTCTTGCATTCATTTCACCTCTCAATGGTGGTGCTGGAACAGGAGGAACCGCAAACACTGGTGTTACTGGTGGTTACCTTTGGAGATACGATAAAGTTGCTGAAGAGTGGTCCGAGGTATCTCCGGGGTACACTTGGCCTCATATTTATGAAATAACAGCCAAGGGAGAAGGCGGAAATTTCTTTGAATATTATCTTTCTACTAACGATGGGTTACAAATCATACCTTCGGGCAAGCTTGATAATGCTGAATTGAACGACGGCAATCTTTACATACCACAACTTAGAAGACTCAATTCTTACACATCCGGCATCGGTGGAAATATAGTTTATTCCACCTCGTTTGATGAAAACGGTAATTATTGGTCTGGAACTGAAAACGGAATAACTTACTGGGATGGAAAGAAATTTTATACTTGGGATTATGGATCTGGTGCGGGAGTTACAAAGGTGGTGGCTAGGAAAAACGGACACGTTTTCTTTAGAATTGGAGATCCTTTCTTATTGACTTCGACTTCGGTTGGTTTTTACCATTTTAATGGTGACACATTTACCCAATTTACAACTTCAAATTCCACATTGCCTGACGACAGGGTTATTGCACTTTTGAAAGTTGATGAAAAATCTGTTGCTGGTTCCCTTACTGCATTTGAGAATGATTTGTGGATAGTTTCTGGTAATTACATTTCACTCTTTGATTATGTAATTCCACACGTATATGGAACCTCAAAATATACAGGTACAACGGGTTGGAATTTTGTTGACTATTCATATACCACCGAAGGTGGAACCACCGACACCGCAAGAATTCCTAAAGCCGATAAGTACTCCTGGGTATATCCTTCTTGGAGACCTTACGATAATAAGTATTTAGAAAATTTACATCCCGGTCTCGATCCAAGAAATTTGTTCTTAGATGCTGATTTCAAAGCAATAGCAAATGGAAGAGCAGGAACTCAAGATTATTGGAACAAGGGCGAAATAGTCCCTATTGAGGATAGAGATATACAAAAATTAATTCCCAATTCTGAGTGGCTAACAGATACGACATCATTTCAGGTAACTTCTGTTTCAAGATACAAAAATTTAAATGTTGTTACCGGTTATAGCAGTGAGGCAACAATCAACCTGGGTGAATTGAACAACAATGTTTCCTATTCGTTGACAAACCCTAACCCAACCAATTCCGCGGGGGGAACGGCAAATGTAGGATTCGTCTCTTTTTATACTGATGGTGGTCAGATTAGAACCTCTATACCCTTTAGGGGCTTTGAAACCAAGGTGTACAAAGCTCTACCCTCATCCGATGATTCATCTCTGTTTGTATTAGGAACTTTCAAAAAATTCATAGAATTTTCTGAATTGGTTTTTTCTTCTACATATCCCGGTGCAAGTCTAATGAATGCCACAGGGGTAACCGGTCCAACAGGAGGTCCAATTGGATTTTCCAACATTGCTACTCCAGGCTTAACTGCTTCTTCGGAATATCCTTGGATTCTTAATGGCCCAACCGGTGCTACGAGTGGAATCTTCTTACCTGAAACTGGATTCTTAGAAGATAAGGAAGCAATCTTTATTGCAGAGATAGACGTTGACTTAGGTAACAAAGTAAGCTATGGTGATATTAATTTTTCTCAAGTAGGATCACCTCAATCTCAATTCTGTCTTAAAAACTTTAGGTATTTCCCGGGTGCTAGTGGTGCCTATGACCCAACTGGAGTAATAGATGCAAATTTTTCCGCACCAACATCAATAGAAGATTTAGATCTGGCTGTTTCCAAAAATTCTGTGAGATTGATATCCAACTATATTGGTGGAATTTCAACTCTTAAAAGTGGTTGGACTGGGCAAAGTGATTTTCCAAATTCGCCAGAGTTTGTATTTTCCGCCAAACAATCGGCAACAGGATCTTATGACTATAGTGGATCCGTTATTGATCTAAATTCTAATTTAGCTTTAAGAGATGCGTTTACAGTGGGACTATCTGGAGGGGGTACTTCATTTTTGAGCGGAATTAGTTCTTTGGAAAATGGATCAACTTATTTACTAACCGGAACTTCTACGTACGCTGTAACATCAAACCAAATTAACCTAAACCATCCGGATCCCGGATACTCGTTCCCGTTCTTCATTCTGAATGATGTAAGCAATACCGGAATCACTGGTGCTCTTATTGCAAACAAAGGTGGGGCAACCGCAGCACAGTTTTCTACATGGTATAACACAGTCAAAGGTTTTAAATCTCAGAATCAATATTATCTCAATGTCCTCTATTCTGGTAATGGGGCTGTTTATTCTAATACAATTCAGGATTTCTATGGGGAAACTGGAAGCGTAAATTTGATGACTTTATCGATAGGACCTGGAGGCGCTTCAAGTATTTCTTCTACCTATGAATTTTTAGATAAAAATTACGGAAGCCCTTATCTAGTAAGCTTAAGCGATCAGAGTGATCTTATTGAGAATGGTGATCAATATACTGCTATCTACTACACATACACTCCGGGCTTAACTGGAAGCGGAAATGTTATTCTTAAAAGAAATGTTTCTGGAACATATGTTGATGAATTCTCCACATTTTCTCAAGGTCAAACTGGAGACCAATCCCAACTTAAATTCCACGTTAATCAAAATTTAAATGTTTTTGTTTCTGGATCAAGCACTGGAATCACAGGACCTGATAATTTGCCTTACACCGCAGCAACAGGATCTTTTGTTTCTCTCTTGGAAAGTTATAAACCAGGAACTGGTATAGATCTGGGTAATATTATTTCGAGAGCTGGATCTTCTGCTTGGAGCTGGGTCGATGTGCATAATTCAGATTCCGACATTTTTGTCCCTTTGCTTTCGACAATATTTTTAAGTAATTACGATTCGAAAATTTTTGGCAAGAAAAACAACAGATGGGTTTTAACAAACTCAATTACTAACGAGGTGTTACTGGATGTCAAAGATGTGGAATACTTTATTTACACATTCACTACTTCTGGATATTATTCAATACAAAACAGCGTAGAAGATTGTGCAGGAAACGTTTATGAAGTGTCTAAACCTGCTTTTGTAAAAGTTGTAGATCAAACAATTCCAAGACAAGACGATCCAAACCCCGAATTTGTTAACTCTAGAGATTATGGATATATCCAGCCTTTAGCTGGTTTTGATTCGCAATACGATAATCTAGGAAAAGACCTCAGCGAACAGCAAAAACAAATAATGTTAGAAAATATGGTTCCTTTTGGGTCTGCGTTAATCATAACCGACAACCCTGATGCTACTTTTAATCCTATAACTCCAATTTAATTGTAGGAATATAGAAGTCTTAAAACCTCATCAATGGATTCGTGTCTGTGATTGTCTTTAAGAGCAACTGTGTAAACGAATCTGGATTCTTTCAACTTTGGAACCTCGTGTATTGCCGAGTCGTTATTGAATTTTAAATCGATCTGTTGTCCGTCGCCACAAAGAATCATTATTGATCCTTTTCCGAGCCTTCCTAAAACCATACCGAGTTGTTGTTTAGTTAAGTTTTGGAATTCGTCTACTATGACAACAGCATTTTCAAAAGTTCTCCCTCTAAAGTGAGTTAAAGAAACCAGTTCTATGACCTCATCTTTTTCTAACCTTTCTAAATGATCGACTCTCGAATAAACCTTTCTCATATTAGATCTTATTGGAACTAGCCAAGGTTCCATTTTTTCTTCAAGAGATCCAGGTAAAAATCCATTGTCCTCGTTCGAAACCGTTGGTCTTGTGATGACTATTTTCTCACATTCTTTTTTGAGTAATCTGTCTAAAGCAATTTGTACTGCCAGCAGGGTTTTTCCACTACCAGCTTTCCCAGTAACGAAATTAAATGGATGTGAAAGGATTTTTGCTTTTGCAACCTTTTGCTCCTCTGATAGAGGAATCGAGAACTTACTTTTTTCGGTCATTTATAGTTTAGTTTAGTTTTAAAACACGATTACCTGTCAGGAAAGACGGGTCTTTCCTTAATAAAGGTATGCCAGTAAAATTTTTTGGTGTTATGAAAAATTCTGAGAATATCTGAAGTTTACCTTTCAGCATGTTTTGGTGTTTGTAAATGATGTGATATATATTCCAAATTATAAAGGAAGAAAAAAAAATTAAACGATGTCAACAGTAAATACTACTTCCATTCTAGGATCGGATTCAATCTCAGGGTCAAGAACTACAATCAATTCTAATTTTTTGTTACTCCAAAACTGGATTAACAATTATAATACCGTATTTGGTTTAGATACGATAAATGGTATAATTGATTTAAGTGGCGCTTCAACCGGAAGGGTTTCAGCAAAAACCGGAAAATTTGATTCAATCATTGTACCAAGCGGTGGTACAGCTCTAGCTCAAATCAATTCCTCCGGAGCGGGTTCTTTTGCTAGTCTTTCAACAACTGCTTTAACAGCAAGCGGTGCCATCACATTTGGTGCTGGCTCTACCCTTACACAAGCAGGAACATCAACTTTTTCGGGAAGTACCACTTTAAGTGGAGCAACAACGCTTAATGCAACCATGACACTTGGACCATTAGGGAACTTTGCTAGCCAAAATTCCGTTGGAGCAAGTGGAGCAACTGCAGGAACTGCTTTCCCTGATTCTGCAACTGGTGGTGGAGGAGGTCGTGTTACCTCTGTTAGCAATCCATATTTCATTACTGGATTAGAAGATGTAATTTATGCCTCTTGTTCATCTGGTTTCTACATGAGCGTAGGAACAACAGGAGCAACCGCAGCCAATTTGCCAGCAGGTTTAAGAATTACTATTATAAATACTGAAACATCAGCTGGATCTATTAAAACTGGAGTACAAGGATCGAACTACACTGGATTTAACACTGTTTCCGGATATGGACAATTCCCTTCTACAGGAATAACCGTAGATGCAAATAGACCTTATCAATCTTCCATTCAACTTCAATGGGAGCCGAGGGTAGGAAAAGGTACTGGATCACAAGAGGGTTCTTGGGTGGTTCTTTCCGCAACAAATATGTCTTGGACCTAATAAAAAAATTATAATAAATGGCAAAAACTCCATTTATAAGACCTCTTCAAGTTCAGGGTGGTACGTTCTACGCTTTCTCCTCTGCTGCTGAAGATTTGTCTTTTACGTTTAATAATTCGATCAATAAGTTCAAATTTTCGAAGTTTGCATTACTAAACATTCCTGATATAAATTCTGGAGATCCTTTAGGGAACAGCTTGAAGCTCAATGCCCCCGATAGTGCTTTCTTAGATCTAGCATCCGGGGCTGGAAATATAATTACTGGTAATGCTAACATTGACTTTTCTCAAAGTTTTCAAAGCTATTGCTTAAACTTGGAAACTACTATTCTAAGTTCCGACGTATACAATTCGAATCTTAAACAAAACGTTTCCGAAAGGGTATTTTTCAAATGGTTGAAAGAACTTGGCGGAATTAGATATCAGCCAGCATCTTCAAGTCAAGTAGTTTCTACTCTTGACCAAAACACTGTTTTGACAGTTAATGGATTACCGGTGACACAAAAAAGATATGTCGAGGGAGATCCTACTGGAGGCACTGGATCTTACGGATTAACTGGTGCAACTGGATATAAGAGGGTAGTTCAGTATGTTGGTAATCTTGACATAGTAAATTCAGTCAAGAACAACAATAACACTTACTCGGAGGTTTATGTTTATGTTCCTACAAAGGACGGAAATACTCCCACAGTATTATTTAAGAATGTAGTAGACGGAAACTACTTTCCTGATTATCAATGGACGAATACCCCTCCTGATCCTTTAGATCAGGAATATTTGACTGGAAGATCTTATGATGAGTTGAATCCAAGTGGACTTACCAATCTGGCTATTTTCGACGATGATGTTTTAGGACTTCCTAATGTAACTTTTGAAGATACAACTAACGGTGGTACAGGTAGTGGAAACTGGTACACTCCTAGAGATACCGCAAATACCTATTTCACCGATTCTACTTTTACTGATCCTACATCTTTAATACTTTCTAAATCAGTTTCTGGTGCTACTGCAGGGGTAGGATTCCAAAAGTATGTAAGAACAAGACTTGATTCGATCGGTATCGACTTTGATCCTGATTCTTACAAGCAAATTGTAGATGATGCATCAATATCAACTCTCGAAGAATTCAATGCAACTTCTCTTTCGCAGGATTTCGAGTTCAACTGCGTCTTGATTTATTATGATGTATACGATCCCGCTAATCCGGCGGATTCCGCTACAAACCTTTACGGTGTTCTATTTTTAGATGACGTTCAAACATCAGGAACTGGAATTTATAGTATTCCTAGATTCAAAAAGTACAAACCAAATATTGTCACCAAACTCAATGGTAATTCTTATGGTTTAAAGATAAACATTAAGTTCGATGTTGATGTTGATCAAACTGGAGTAGAGCAAGCAATAAATGATTACTCTCCTTTCTCCTTAACCATGTTTATGGATGCCGTAAACGTGTTACAGGACGCTTCTAGCACACTTAACAATAATGCCTCTGGTTTCATTAGTTTAGAGGAAAGAGTGTCTCAAATGGAGAATTTAATGCTCACAACAGATACTTCTTTGACACTCGACAGAAGAATTAATTCTTTAGAGCAATCCCTTGCTGCTAATCAAGCTTTGTTTAACAATACCCAATCTGTAATGGGCCTAATAAATCAGAACTATGAGTTAATTCGTGCTCTGATTAACAATGAAACATCAGTTGAGGTTTCTTATAATTTGGATTTAATTAAGCAAGGAAATGGCGTTTTGGTTGATAGATCAATTCCTAACCAAATCACTATCACAAATAACAACGAGGACTATAATATTGGTAACAACTTGGGTGTGGTGACTTTGCAGAATTCTGCACCGAACATAGTACCACTTAGGAGTTTCGGAAATTATGTTAAACACATAAACAACGGTACTCCAATTTCTTTGACCTCAGATTTGGTCATAAGGATTGATGATTCAGTAGTGAATTGGAAAAGAGGACAAAGTTTCAAATTTGGCTTTGGTGACCAAGTTTTCCCTGGAGATTTCAACATTACCTTCTTAACTAACGCTGTTGGAAAATATCCAATAAACAATCCAAGTGGAGTGGCTTACTCCAGATTAATAATATCTCTCGTTGATTCGGATATCTCTTCTTACGATTATATGCCAATAATTGAAATAGTTTGCATCGATGATGAGAATCTAACTTTCCAGGTAGATATAATTGGCAAGAGCTTAACAAACAATGGTTAAAATTTCAATAAAAAAATAAGATGGCTTCAACACAAAACTCTATAAGTTCTTTAGTAGCTCAATTTTTGAGATTACAAAAAAATGCTTTGGAGATCATTAACGGTCTTAATGAGGTTGCAACCTCAACAAATGAGAATGTTCAGATTGAACTCTTAGATGAAAATGGTCTTCCCTCACTTGCATCCATTCCAGCTTATGGTTATTTAAGAAGCCAAATCCAAAGGCTCGATTCAAACATTCAGTCCCTGGCTGGTTTGGGTGATAATTTTGCAACTGTTAGAAACCCTGACGGGACTTATAGTCAAATTTATAGGGCAGAGCCGATTAAGGATCCTGCAGCTTTGCAGAATCTTCAAGTTCCGAGTACATTTTCAACTAGAGACAACTGGTTTTTTGAAAGCTTTTTAAGCCCTCTTTTATACATCACTTTGGATGTTACTGGTCAAGTTCCAGACGAGGCGGATAGGATTAGGGTCAAAAGAATTATTGCCAATACAAATTCTGACGAGAAAAAAGCTTTTTTTGATCAAACTCTCAAAGGTAGAAATGATCTTTCTGAACAGGGATTCATCAATGAACTTGTTAATGCAGGTATCGATTATTTTGTAGACGAGGACAACATTGATTTACCTCTTCGAACAATCAGAAACAAGGGATCTTTTGGTGTTGTTTCTTTCTTTGATGACATAGTTACAATAACGGATTCAAATGGTAACCAAATTCAGGAAACCAGAAGGAACTACAAACTGACTAGCGTAAATTATACTGATACTACTTCTAATGTTCAAAATGGTAGAACATTAGCAGTTGGAAATACTCTTCTTACAAGAGATGGAACTAGATATGAGATTACTGCAGTAAATATTGAGGACACTTCGGTTCAATTAAAAAGAGGTTCCGGATATCAACCGGTTGAAATCGGAAATGATGTATTGACATTAAGCTCAACCCAATTGAGTGCAAAAATCATCCAGGTTAATGTTGGATTCGACGAAAGACAAGGCGTGTTTTTCAAACAAATAGATGATAATTACAATATAGTGGGATCTACTTGGTCCACTGGAATTATCTTCTTTAGTAACGAACTAAGAATAAACACAAACTCTGGTGTTCAAACTCTCGAGCAATTTTATTTGACTTCTGTTGCTGATATAGGGCAAATATTCTTGGGGATGGCCAAGGAGAAAAAAATCAATGCTATAAGTGGACTTGTCCCAGATGCCCCTACATTGTCTGAAACGAATTTCAAAGTTGTACAAATTAACACACAACTTACACAAGGTACGGACGCTCAGACTTTGAGTGAAAAGGTTTCTTTAAAATCTACTTTACAGTCAGAGATTCAACAGCTAGATAACTCAATTGCAAAAACTAGAACTGACATAAACTCTGTTTCTAATTCAAGTGTACTTGCATCAAGAGGTAATAACACGATTGCATCAGTAACTGCTGCTAACTTAACATCAGGAAATCAAAATACTAATGCTCTGCAGGCAAATCTTAATTCACTTACACAGCAGAGAACTCAAAAACAGCAGTTGCTTAGTTCTGTAGTTTCTGAAATTACGACAATTTCTGAGAATAACCCACAATTGAAGGTTGAGCCAAAATACAGGGTCAGAGGTTTTTGGGCAATTCCACCTGCAAAACAGAGTCAAGTTACAGGTCCTCAAAACGTAATTCAGTTCATCGTTCAGTACAGATATCTTTCAGAATCCGGTGCTGCCCCAGCGATTCAACAGATCAATTTTCTAGATAATAACGGACAACAAAAGACTGGTGCTTTTTCAAACTGGAATGAAATTAAAACCGAGATTAGGAAAAAAGTTTATGACCCTAATAC
>JACCDO012315599.1_pt1 | contig 18909 bp, 14 predicted proteins | sample 7446101 | NCBI WGS metagenome assembly JACCDO01 (sample SAMN15323440, study PRJNA562643) | freshwater metagenome | isolation source: river surface water | place: USA:Blue River Watershed | collected 2017-08-16 | reverse complement strand
GCTGGGGCAGGTGCTGGGGCAGGTGCTGGCGGTGGCTTTACTACAACCCTCCGTTTAACCGATGGGGTCGCTTGTTTAGGAGGTGGTACTGTTTCTTCTTCTGAATTTTCATTTGTATTACTGTCCTCTTTCACCGGCTGCACAGGAGCAGCAGGAGCAGGCTTTACAACTACCTTTTTAGCAGCTTGCTTTTTCTGCTCAGCCTCCCGCTTCTGTTGCTGTTTTCTCAATTCCTCCTCTTGCTTCTTTTGTTGTTTTGCAGCAGCAGTTTTGGCAAGTCGCGCTTCCTCGGTTATAGTGCCTCTGTGACCACTGTAATATGCCGCAACCGGTCTGAAAAACCACTTCTTTCCCCCCACTTTCTTCATATCCAAATATCGTAATACAATATCCATAGCAGCACAACCATGTTTAGACGTTGTTATTTCCCCAGAGGAACGTAATATTTTAGATGTCAAATCCAGATTTGGAGCTCCTATACGACTTAAGTAATTACCAATTGTAATAAGATTATCAAAGTATTGACTGGTCGCTGTTACAATGCCACATTCTTGTCCAAGTCGCACAGAAACCTTTCCACCAACCTCATGTGGTTTGTGAGTTTTAAAGACCATGATACCACGTTTTGGAACCATAAATCCATATACCAATCCTGCATGGTCATCATCTGCAGAACTTTCCTTGACAGGATCTACCGCAACTGACCGCTCCATAAATGCATCTTTTATTAAACGTGAACATTCTTTACCATCTTCGCAGGTAAAATCCAACTCATTTGTTTCAGCATTTACATGACGAATCACACGGATTCTACCATCTTTCATTACTTGTTCTGTTGCAACTTCATTTGTTTCAGGTACATTATCCAAGAGCATACGTACTTGTTCCTTGGGGTGGATCCATTCATCCCAAAAGAATTGTAGAATAGCCTGTTTTAATGCATTCTTATCAGTCGCACGAGTACTGACAAATACTATACCTACTAATTTATCCATGTATAGGCTTCTTTCATCGCGTAAATCTACATATTTCTCAATAGAGCGCTCAAGCTCAGTTCCCTTAGCAGTTGCTATACGACCCTCTACCAAATCAGTTGTCCATTTTACAAGAGCCTTCCAGAATTCATTACGAGGTTTACGTTCTTCTTCGTCTTCCTCCGCCGCCTCTTCTGCACCAACTGCCACTGGTTTTATGAGAGGCTGAATGTCTTTCTTTATTGCAGCGGGTTCATATTCATCAACCTTAATTGGCCATTCAGCGATTCGCAACGCAAGTGGAATAGACGTATCTTTGTAGGCGTCTGGTTGGAATAAGAAAAATCCATTCTTGTATACAATATACCCTTCGCGTGCACCAGACTTTACGCGGAATGTACGATTATTAATTATTCCCTGAATTGCCATTAAAATCGCAGCTTGTGGCGCGAGTACACGAAGTCTGAGTTGCTGAAAAAACTCCCCCTTTTCAAAGAATGCTTGTTCTGCAAATAATTTCTGTATTTCTCGCTGGATTTGTGTCTCGCGGAATCTACCGCTGAAAATGTCATATGTACTCTCATCTGCTGTTTTTGGGTCAACAGTAACTGTAGGGTCACATATATAGGAGCAACTCATCCAATCGCACATGGCTGTAAAATCAGTATCATTCACACTAATTCCAGGATTTTGCAGATCAGTACCTTTTCTTTCAGTCCCTTGACTATCCAGCTGGATTCTGTTTTTCAACCCAGAAATTACAGTGACATCCTTGCGTAGATTACAGTCAATTGCACCGATTTTCAGTTCACGACTAACTTGGCCAGTTAAAATCGCCTTTTCAAGAGCCTTTCTATAACAGTATAAATCTGCAGTTTCTTTATAGTCCTTATCGTCTGCAAATGTAGTTACATGTAAAAATACAGTCGTATTTCTCTTGGAAGGATCTTCAATGAGTGCATGACTGCAGAAACGAATGCCACGACCAATAATCTGCTCTGTTTTATTCAAGTGAAACCATGCGTCAAATATATGGACTTCACGAACAAAGCGCAAATCTAAACCTTCTGCTGCAATTTGAGACCCAATGACAACTTTTACAAGTTCTCCATTGACATTTTTAGCACTACGCGCAACTTTAATTGCGTCAGCAACATTTGGACTCAAGTTCTTATCACCCGTAAGGAGTACATATTTGGCAGGTTTAAACTCATGTGCTTGCCCCGCGTGTTCAGCCTTGCGATTGTTACACAAAGCACATTGGCGCCTTCCTTCACTTTGAATGCCATTAGCAAGAAAGCCCCTATCACGACCATAAGGTGTATAACCATTCGCTTCAAAAGCAAGAGCTAATAAAAAGGCGCCGACTTTTACAAAACGACTATAAATAAAGCAGACACCTTCTGCATTACGAACTGAGTTAAGAATCATAGCACCTTTGGGCGAGTAGTCGCCAAATGAATCAAGGCCGAGCCAACCTGCATCGGCAATAGAGCGGACTGTGCCCTTGCCACCTGGTACTGGTTTAAATGTACGTTCAAATCCATTGCTTCCAAAGAAAATATCTGGTTCACTAGAGTCCATATCTTCATCCACTGGGAACATACAATTGCCCGCTTGAAGCAAACTATCTATAACCTGATATCCAGTTCCTCCCTCGGCTATTTTTTTAGCTGTTAGATTTCGCAATAAAGTGTCAAATGACTCTCCAGCAGTACCATAACTTTTAACCAAAGGAAGTTTTGACATTCCAATACGGTCATCTTTGCTGACTGCCTTTGGTTCTGTTTTTCCCTTTTCATTTGCCATTTCAAATTGCGGATAGTTGGTTTGTGTAATTCGTAAAATACTCTCACCATCTCTTAGTTCCCCTTCAGGAAAGAGGCGAACAGGGAAACTGTCTGGATTTTCGCCCCGCATAAAACTAATGTAGGCATTTGCAATACGACGGAGTAAACGGCGCGCAGGTTCACCCGCAATACGCCCTTTCACATCCAATATCATATCCGTACGGATTTCCGCTTTTTTATCATTCATTAACATCAAATTGAGCAAGAATATAATTTCAAATACACTATTAAACATCGGTGTTGCAGTCATAAGAAGAAGCTTCATTCCGTCTGTTGACCGCAAGAGCTGTTTTAAATATGGAGTGAGTTCTTTGCCAGCGTTTGACTCTTCTTCATCTTCAATATTTTCAGCCTCAACTGCAGACTCTTCATTATCATCTTCATCTGCAGCCGCCGCAGATGCATTCATACTAGAACCACCAACATCACGCAAGTTATGAGCCTCGTCAATAATTAAAAGACGGTAATTAAACTCATTATTAAGAGCTATAGTAATGCGTTGTTGATTATCTGCATCATTTTGACCAAGTGGAACCTTTTTTACAACATTGCGAATATAATTTTTAAATTGCCCGTACCCAAAGAATGCATATCGTTGATTGATTACACGTGTAATGCGTTTTTCAATTAATTCTTTATCACGTTCAAAAAGGCAGCCAGAGAGTTTTAAATAGGTTTCTCCAGTACAACCGACGGCCGAATTGGGAGAATTTCCAGTCCCAATTGTTAAGTTTTCCATATCAAAAATAGTACGATAGAACCCAGAGCGAATATTTCTTGGAACTACAATCAATACTTTGCGACGAGGATAGACATCCAAATATGCTTCTGCAGTTTGAATAGCGGCACATGTCTTACCAACACCAACACCGTGATAGAGCAACATACTCATATAAGGTGTTCGGGGATGTAAGAAGTTTGCTACAAAGCGTTGTACAGGTGTTACTTCAAAACCGGGACCCATTTCACATGGGGCTGTCTTGGTATCGCGGCGACTAATGGTGTCGGCAAACTCACTTTTTTTGAGAAGTCTGGAAATGAATTTAGGATCCTCAATGTCAGGATACAGGCCCCCATCGGCAAGAGTCCGAGTAACGTCTTCATCTGGGTACACTGAATAATCTGCTGGGAATAATTTCTTTTTTGTCATAGCATTTACGATGCGGTCACGATACGTCATATCCGAAATATTACTCCTCCACAAAGCTAAAAGTTCCTCTCTTGAAGCGGTCTCTGGATTTTGGCGCCCTTGTAATCCACTCCTGTTCTGTTGATTCGGCTGTAACTGTTGTAGTTGTGCTGATTCCTCGCGGTTCCTCTCTGACAAGCTGGTTGCTGATGAGTTGTTGGTTGTTTGAGAAGATTGTTCCTGGTTCTCGTTTTCCAGGATCTCCCCAGACTCGGCGTTGCTGTTTTCGTCCACCGTCTGACTCATTGTTGTCGCGGCTCCTAATCTGTGTAGATGGTTCATTTTGACCATAGTAAGACGCTAGAGGTCCAATGAGTAGGGGAGACACGTTTCGGAGAATCGTCGCGCTTCGTTTTAGTACTTCACGTTTTTCATTTGTTGTCGGCCGAATAACTTTGAGTGCATCTTGAAATGAAAACCATCCTATATTTCCAATTTCACGGGCCATATGTTCATTCATTAGTTGGAGACTGGGTTCAACGCCCATTGGTATCCATGCTAGATAATATACATGACTGTATTGAATATCATTATTCCCACGGAATGTTTCGCGTATGGGTAACATATTCTCAAATATATGAAATTGTGAGCGCTTTAATGATGTCTCTTCACAAAATTCACGAACTGCACACTCATAATCACTTTCTTGCGGATTTCGGCGCCCCTTTGGAAATCCCCATTCAGGTGTTTTCCATAGTGTTTCAGTTTCATGTAAGAGACCTTCAAGAGTATAGTTTACACCCTCAATTTCAATTCCACTACGCAGCATTTCAAACTTTGTGCGAGCTTGTTCAAATTCTTGCTTATATTGCCGATTTTCTGGTGTATTCATGGGTCCCCATAACCCAGTCCAAAGTTCAAGAAATGGCTTTGTTTTGAGTGACTGTTTTTCCTCCGCAGTAAGTCCAGCGATTTGCTCACGAATGTATGCTAATTCAGTAAGTTTATATTTTGCACGAATTAATTCAACATATCCAATACTGTCTTTTCGTTGAATGAGAAGGTATTCAATATTTGCCTCGGCGATTGGCGACTCGTTTTTTGATATTGCAGCGGGTTGATTCCATGAAGGCTGATGAATACGAAATGCTATAATACCATAGCTTGTAATTGGTTCAACACAGCTACGAAAATGATGACCATATTGGCCGCAATTTGTACAAATTGTTTGTCTGAGTATACGGCCAGACATAGTATTATATATACTATACCAAAAGTTCTTTAGACAAAATACTTGCGCACAAGAAATGTATCTTCTTTCTATATGAGTATGATAGGAAGTTATGCCCGGTAGTATTCCACCGACAACGTGGGGGCCCTTTTTTTGGCATACAATGCACCTTGTTGCTTTGGGATATTCAAATCAACCAACCTATGCTGAAAAACGCGCCGCAAAAGAGTTTTATGAGAGTCTCACTCATTTGATTCCATGCCCCATTTGTAAACTTCACTACACGGACCACCTGAAAAACAACCCAATCACACCTAGTTTAGACAATCGTCAGGACCTTTTTCAGTGGACTGTAAGAATACACAATCTTGTCAACAAAGACCTTGGCAAACCAGAATATACTGATACCGATGCTATAGCTTTCTATCACCGCTTGGGCGAAATGGGGCGGAGTCCAGTATGGACTCCCCAGGATTTACAGGCGGCCAACTTTGCAGCGGCTGTTAAATTCGGTGCAGGGGCACTCGCCTTTGGCGCAGTTCTAGGAGGCCTCGCTTACTATTTCACTTCAAAAGATTAAACGTGTTAATTCTAAAACTTTACACACACCACTGAATAGGATGCGAACTCAAAAAGGGGGCGCTTGGTTTGGAAGTGATGACTATGTAAATTATACAACAGAAGGTGGTGTGAATTCTGGTGTTATACAATATTTATATTATTTTATAGGAATTACAATTTTTCTTCTTCTTGTATTAATCCTTGTACATTATACTATTTATCCTATCTTTCGTACAAGAGCAGGTGGGCCTGGTATAATACCCTTGCCCGGCACTGATGATTCATCTGTCTATTGGAAAACTCTAGAATCTATTGCAACTGTACCTGATGAAAATACACCTATAAAATCCAGATTTCAAATGTACAGTTATATGTTGGATATTCAAGTGGACAATCCAACAGCTCAAACACAAATGCCACGTGTACTCATGAATCGTGGTGGACTTGTCACGACACCTAAAACCCCGTATGCAAGTAATGACACGATTCTTGTTTTAAATCCAAGTTTTAATACGATTGTTTATTTGGACCATTTAACAAATGACCTTCATATCGCACTTCAGACAGTTAAAACTATAGGTAGCTCAACACAAACTCTTGTTGAAAGTATTACAGTTCCAAATATACCAGCACGTAAGGCAATCCGTTTGGGTGTAATGGTTGGTGATCGTGTTCTTGAAGTCTATATTAATGGATATTTAGTTAGAAGTAAGGCATTTTCCAATCCCGTCAGAGCGATAGCAGGGGATATTCAGCCGCCTTCTAGTACGATACTCGAAAGTGTAGCCCGTGTGAAAAACCTCCGTGTGTGGAATAGACCCTTATCTCCCGCCGAGTTCCGCGCATATGGTGGTGCAACAGATTTTGACATAAAAGACATGCCAGATTCGTGCTCATCATAAAGATTCGCAAGCAATCATCCCCTTCATATATATCACCCAGAATAGATGGCAGCACTCTCATCCCTTCTGGTTGCAGTGCTCTTGGTTGTATTAGTAGTATCATTTATACTTTATTTTATATTATCAAATGCTCGTCCAGCGATTCTGAATGGGTTAAATCCACAAGCAGGATTTATGAACAGTGCTGTAAAAGTCGGTTCAATTGATGATACGCGCAATAAATTTCTTGTTCCAGCGGGCTCAACATTGTCAGTGTATATATTCTGTTCTGTAAATAATAAAACTCAAAGCATTGGTGGCGACTCAGACTCTGCCATTCCGATTCTACAAATGGGAAATACGGTACAGTTCCAGATTCTTCCTGGCGGAGTAAGTATGCCTTCTAAAACACAATTGGTTGTTCGTACGCAGGGGTCAACCGCTCAAACAGAAACGATTCAATTGCCAGAATTTCCTCAACAAAAATGGGTTCAACTTGTAATTGTACGTGAAGGACGTCGTTATACAGTCTATTATAATGGAAAGGTCGTGGGAAGTCAGCGCACACAATACTTTCCGGTAATAAATTCATCACAGCTTTTAATTGGCGATAAGCGGCTTCGTGGTGAATTCTCATTCCCCAAAATTGCCCCTGTTCCGATGCGCATTGAAGAAATACAGCAAGAGCTTTCTGAAACCTCTAATACACGATATGAGCCGCATGTAAAAGCATCCTATACTTCACCAAGTTTGTTTTCTATTAAGTTTGGTTGCCCGAACGGTGTTTTCTGTTTTAGCACAAGTTCCCCACCAACAAGTGATCCATTAAAAACGTGGAGAACTCCATACGCATAATTAGTATCTGACATTCTTACAGAGAACGGTCACCATGGATTCCACAGTAGGATTACTTCAACCTGCACGTGCTGTAAGTTCAATACTATTTGTAGTATTAGCACTTCTAGCACTTTATTACTTATATCGGTTTTTGTTTGGGGCATCTGGCTTGGAAGGAGTTGATGTAATGAAAGGAATAAAACCAGCCAATCCTGATAAGCCCTATATCACACGCGCAGATTCTATTCCGGCCATCTACGAGGGTGGTGAATATTCCTTGAACTTCTGGGTCTATATAAACGACTATTCATTGAATCGCGGAATGAACAAGCACATTCTTACACTCGGCGGTTCTAGTTTCCTCACGCTTGCTGTATTTTTGGGACCGTATAAGAACTCCTTGAATGTACGTGTTCACACAGCGACAACAGGTGGTGCAGTGCCGACTGCGACAGCAGCCTCGCCAATGCCTGGCACAGGACCCGAAGATCTTTCTGTCAAAAATCTCCCCAACATCTTCGGCACACTCCAAACGGAGAGTGGTTTGCTCTCTACAACCCGCCCCTGTGATATTTCATCCATTGATATGCAAAAGTGGGTCCAAGTAACGGTTATCCTTAATAACAAGACATGCGATGTCTTTATGGATGGAAAACTCGCTCGCAGTTGTGTATTGCCGACATTCTACAACGTTGATAGAACTGGATTGACATTGAATGTATGTGATTATAATGGTTTCGGTGGATTTGTCAGTAATGTAAGTGCATATAATTATGCACTCAATCCCGAGCAAGTATGGCGCATGTACATGAATGGTCCTGGCCCTAGTTACAGCATTGGCGATTACCTCAAGGGATTATTTGACCCCAAGGCGCTCGGCTCATTGGACTACCCGAAGCAAAATATAACAGCGTAACTTATCTAGTAAGTATTAAACTAAAAACTACTTCTAAGTCGTTTTAATCAAACGATTTAGAAGGTAAGGATAGAGATAGTGGAATGGACACGCCATACAATACCGGCTCCAATAGTGGGCCCGTGGCATTTTTGATGGGTACAGGAATCGCATCCCAAGTTGTAATGAGTGCTGCAATTGCACTTATTTTATATATTATAATGATGAGTGCAGAAGTAATTTACAAAAGTTTCAAGGCGGTTGGTGGAACACGTGTAAATGTATTGCCGTATACTGTAAGTTCTTCCGATAAGCCCCGTGAATTTATTCAAGATCCCAAGGCGCGCAATGCTATATTGTTGCCCTTGTCTGACAATGAGCGCACAGGTGCAGAGTTTACATATTCCTTCTACATATGGGTCAATCCAACCAGTTTCAGACAAGAGGAGGGGCTCCTCCATGTAATGCACAAGGGAAATCCCAGCCCGTATCCATTGATGTCTCCTGGTGTCTTTATGAAGAGTAATACAAATACTCTTCGTGTCTATATGAATTCTAGTAAGACATGGAACAATTATGTTGATGTTGAAAACTTCCCAGTCAAGAAATGGGTTCATGTTGCAATTATAGCTCGTGACAATTCAGTTGAGGTCTATATAAATGGTAATATTGCTAAGAAGTTGGCCATGGATGGTGGCGTCTTGTACCAGAACTTTGGCAATCTCTATTTGTTCAGTCAGCGCCCCTGTGTATTGAACAAGACTCTCATTCCCTCGTTGGACACGGATATGTTACAGATTTTTGGAACTTACACTGGAAATCTCAGCGCCTTGACATATTTCAGTTATGCACTCAGTTACACGCAAATTCAGTCTATTGTTGCGGAGGGACCCAGCAAGCAGACTGAAGTTACAGGTGAGGATGCGCCCCCTTACTTGGAGGATGCATGGTGGGTGAATAATGCCAGTAAGTAAATATGAATTAACATAGCACAGTAGCCATTTTACGCGGATAAAAATTATCTGTCTAAAAGGGCTAAACACAACTATCAAGCGTTTAACAGGAGAGGCTTACAGATGCCCGGTGGAGGTTTATTAGCACTCGTATGCTATGGAGCTCAAAACGTAATTTTAAACGGAAACCCAGAATTTACATACTTTTACAAGGTGTTTAAACGGTACTCTCACTTTGCATGTGAAAATGCTACCTTGGCACTTGAGGGTCCGAATGAATTATTTTATGACCAGCCGATTCGTTTGCGAGCAAAAATTCAGCGCATTGCCGACCTGTGTACAGATATGACATTCTCATTTACAATTCCAGATATTTATAGCAAATTTGTTACCTATAATGACCAACGTCAATCACAATATGAATTCCAATGGAATAATTACTTGGGAGCGCACATTTTGAGCAATGTGGCATTCTTTGTTGGCGGTACAAAAATCCAGGAATTTAACAGTGATTATATTATCGCAAAAGCGCACGCAGATATGGATACAGACTCATTCCAGAAATGGCGGTACCTCGTTGGTGAAGTGCCAGAATTGGTAGATCCTTCTAAAGGTCTCTTTGCGGGCGGTGAAATAAGTCGTGGCTATCCGTCCGTAATTCGTGACCAGACGGCCACACAACAGCTTAATAGACCAAGTATTCAGGGGCAGACAATGTATGTACCCTTGCCCCTATGGTTTTCAGAGTCTGCATCCAAGGCGTTGCCTCTTGTAGCTCTACAATACCATGACTGTGAAATTCAACTGACGCTGCGCCCCATTCAAGAACTCTATACGATTCTAGACCCCTCTGGATTCCGTGTCCGTCCAGGATATCGCGTCTTATCATCGGCACGTGATATTGCAATTGGCCAGCCACAATATGTTTCTGATTATGACCCATCAGGAGAATTCCGAGCCTTTGCGACAGATATTGGATATACTCCTCCACCAATCAACTCGTGGTTTTTTAATCCGCAACTTTCGGCAACCTATGTCTATGTAACAGATGCTGAACGAAAGATATTTGCCTCTCAGCCACTCAATTATATTGTAAATCAAATTACGACTGTGAATTTTGCAAATCTATATACGCGTGAAATATATGACCTTCCAATTACAAATCCTATTACACGAATATTGCTCGTACCGCGTCGCAGTGATGCCTACCAGTATCGTAATCAAAATGCAAATTATACAAATTGGGTATATCCTACAAGACAGCCGTGGTTGCCCACACCTGGTGCAACAGTTGCACAGAATACGACAATTGCTACGGGTCTCTTGATACCTAATTCGCAGATACAGATTCTACAAAGTCTGCGTGTACTAGTTAATGGGAATGAAATTCAGGAAGAAAAGCCACTCTCCTATTATACAAAGGTTGTACCCTTTCGCACACAAACGGGTGCTGCTCTTCCTGAGTCGCAGTTCTTGCCAATTCTGAACTTTAGTTTGACGAGTCCAGAAGACCAGCCAAGTGGAAGTATTAATGCAAGCCGCATTCGTCTTTTCCAGTTGGATGTCAATCCGTGGCCTCTTCCTTTGAATCCAACCTATGTCTATGAACTCGCAGTCTATGCTGAAAATATAAATTTTTTCACAGTAGAATCTGGGTGTGGTGGATTGAAGTACGCGTTATAATTTCAAATCATTTTCATTAATATTTCCATCCGCTCGCATTCTACGGAATGGAAAAACTATATATTTAATTGTAATAGTATTATAATAAAGAACAAAACTAAGATATTTTTCACTATGAAGTTGTAGACTCTTTGAATATTTTAGTGCTCCACCGTATCTAGTTCCATAGATACGCATAACGCTCGGTTTACCTATGGCAAAGCGATCATTACATCCATCTATTAAATGAAAATTAGGCATATAAATTTGATTATCTTCTAGTGTGCGAATCCATTCCACATTTAGTTTGCGTCTATATAGCATATCTGGGCGAAGATATATGACTGCATCAAATGTTTCAGTAGAGGTTGTCCAAAGCTCAGTTACTTGATGGAGTGACCATAATGCACGAATATGATTATTCAAGGTACCGTATGGGTCAGAATTACTTGACGGTTCATTCCCCCAGGGGTCGCCCATGGTACGATAGGCTTCAAGGTTCAATTGTTTGTCTATGATGTCTTGGTTTTCAATGCTGTAGTTTGTTGGCTGTAATAGTTTCCATGCTGTATTTTTTAACTGTAAACCAAATTCACTTGCTCGGATATTTGTGTAGGGTCTGTAAAGTGTATAGGTATGCAAAAAAATACTGTATTCAATTCCAGCATCACGCAGTGGCTGAAAAATACAGGATTCAATACTTTCCAGCGTGTAGTCCAGAGAGCGCGTCAATCCCCAGAAACACAGTGCGACTTTCATCTATGTTCTATAAAATTAGTTTACAGTATCCTTAGATGTACCGTCTAATCCTTAATTTAAGAAGTCTGCGTATCATATAGACGAATTTGAAGTACACCTGAATTTTTATAGGGGCGCAGCGTTACAAATTCAGGAAACTTTTCCAGCAAACGACGTGCAACTTTTCCAGACTGTTTTTCAGTCGCCTCATCCTCGGCTGTAATTCCAGCAACCATATTCAGTCGTACGACACAACCATCTCTCTTATAGTAAAGTATACTGCGCTCATAATCTTCATATATAGGTAACTGTATCTGTAAAGTTGGACCTGGATTAATACATCCCCAAAAATCACCTGAAATATATTTTAGGTGTGTTGTTACAGTTGACTGTAAACGGGTAGGTGCAGCAACAGGATAAATACCCCAAAGGCTGCATTTCAGTCGCTCACATTCTGAAAATCCAGTATTGAAAAGTCCCAAGAGAGACCGTAGGGGTCTAACTCTTATTGAGACTGTAGAGTCAAATTCCATAAACCCAATCACAGAATCTTTAGTATATACAATACGTGTACCCGGTAAATATGCAGTACTTATATAATTATAGAAGTCTACTGTATTATTGGATGGACTACTGAAAACGCGAGCAAATGTACCAGGCTGGAGAATATCCATATACTGTTTCTCTTGACCGGGTGCTGTAATCCAGACTGTAATCTTGTCGGCTGGAATTCTGTAGGCTTTTAGAAGTACAAGGATACCGTCACGAACCGCCTCTGGACCCCTCTCGCTGATTACAGCAATTTCATAAGGAAACTGTATTTTTTTTCGTTGATTAGTATGATTCTGACTATGTTGACTGTTTTTACGAATTGTTTTTGACATCCTTGAGACACCGTGTGGATGAGTTTCTTACATTACTCTGTAAAAAAATCTGAAACTAAAACCTATGCGTGTCTATCGCGCTCAATAGACACTTCGCAATAAGTAGGATGAGTTCGTTGTTTGGCCGTCAGCAAACGCCAGAAGAAATTAAAGAGGTACGTCAAGCTCGTAAGGCGTATCAAGACTATTTGAGTACTACACAAACAAAAACGAATACAGATGTGAATACAAAAGCGATTACTCCCGAAAGTGGTCAGGCTATTTTAAAGGAAATAGAAAAGGGCCAGACATGGCTGGAAAAACATCCAAATGCAAACTATAATGAACTCTTGACAAATCAAGATACAGTTTCTGTTGAAATTACACGAATTATGAAAACAGATGGACCAAAACGTAAACTGAATAACAGTATTCTAGCACTCCCTGTTATTGCAGCAGAAGGTAAACAGAAGAAAATACTCACAGATGACCAAGCTGAAAAACTCAATGGCCTCGCGGCAGACGAAGAGAAATGGTATGCTAAGAATTCAGAAACAGCAACTGAAATTCAGTTTTCACAAGAAGAGCTGAAAATTAATGATTCAATCCAGACATTACTTGTAAATGGAAATGAAGTAAACTATGTGCGCGACGCACTAAAGAATCTAGCTGGAAAAGATACAGGTGAATTACAATCCTATTTAGCAACACACGAATCAGCACTACAAGCAGCAAAATCCCAGCAAGTAGATATCAAGGAGGGCGCGAATGTCGCTATAAATACCGCTCTCAAGGTATTTGGATATTGTATACTTATAGTATTCTGTATTATGGCGGGTAGTTTTGTAGCAAATTTTGCAATAGGGCGCCCACCTGCATACAGAGTTCTTAACTTTATTTATGGTGCATTTCCTTTATTTATGCCATTTGTATTACTCTATTCAGTATATAAACGCCTTCGATATGGACGGTTTAACCTGTATGCAGTTCTCCCCTTGACAACTGAGCCCGCTGTAAGTCGTCTTGGAAAGCTTCTTTTATGGCCATTTTATTGGATTCCTGACCAGAATTCAATTGATGCTATGAAAGAGTATAAGAACCTTCTATCTGTAGCAGCAGGCGCATAAGGATATCGTACTGTATATATATATAAGACATTGCAATGAGCCGCCCTTTTGTATCTGTGGTGACACCTACATACAACAGGGGACGATTTTTTCCTCATTTGGTCGCATGCTATAAAGCACAAACCTATCCCAAAGACCGAATGGAATGGATTGTATTGGATGATGGGTCTGAAAAAGTCGGACCCGTATTCCTTGAACTTACGAAAGGACTTCCTAATATTTGCTATATTTCTATGGATGAAAAACTGAATATTGGAGCCAAACGGAATAAACTAAATGATGAGGCAAAGGGAGACATTATTGTTGCAATGGATGATGATGATTATTATCCCCCAGAGCGTGTGGCACATGTTGTAACACGTTTCATAGCGAATCCAAAAGTAGAACTCGCGGGTTCTTCAGAACTATATATGTATTTCACAAAGCAACAAATAATTGTTAAGCTTGGACCCTATGGAAAAACACACGCCACAAATGGAACAATGGCGTGGCGCAAGAGATATACAACGACACATCGGTATGATGAAAGTGTGACCCATGCAGAAGAAAAAAGTTTTCTAGAGAATTACAAAAATCCTCTCATCCAGCTAGACCCATTTAAAGTTATGCTAGTTATAAGCCATTCTGAAAATACCTTTAATAAGGAAATATTTTTGAAGGAAGAAAGCCCATTTGTAAAGAAAACTGTACTAAAAATACGCGATTTTATCAAAGATAAACAGCTCCGTGAATTTTATGCCACCGCGTAATGGCGTAAAGCCATAAGGCCGCAGGTATATAGATATTCCGTAGGAAATGGCGTTGGATGGTGTGGAGGATGATTATAATGGTTTGGCATATACACACTCATGGTTACCACAATCAATATGCAAGGCCCTTGATATTACGTTTCGTGGACTTCTTACAAATGAATCTGAACAGGCGCCCCAGCCTCCAGAAATAAAGGTCCCCTTGCGTCCTCATCAACGTGCTCTACTTCATGCAATGGCAGAACGAGAAAAGGCGAGCATGGATGGTATTCAATATGAAAATACCACAACCTTTGCAAATTATGGTATATTAGGGGATGAAGTTGGCACAGGGAAAAGTCTTGTTGTATTATCTTATATTGCTGCGATGAAAAATGCACCTGGATTCATTCAACGTAGAAATATTTTGTATCCCAATAGTCGTATGAATTTTTTTACAACCTACTCTAAAACATATAAAACTATAACAGGTCCATCTCTAATTATTGTACCGCACACTATATATAGACAATGGCAGGAATATTGTAAAAGACATACAAATTTGAAAGTTTTTTATGCAAAATCACACAAGGAGATAGACCCTCTTATAAATTCACCCACTGATATTTCAGGGCAGCAAACTATTCTTAATGAAATACGAACATCTGATATAGTTCTTGTAGGAAATACTTTGTATAAAGAATTACATCATGCCGAAGTTATTCATTCATTGCAATGGAAACGTATATTTATTGATGAGGCGGACAGTATATATGTTCCAGGAACCGTGCCTATGCCAGTATCGCCATTTACATGGTTTATTACAGCAACTTGGGTGAATATTATTATGGATGGTATTCAACTTCGCCCAGCTGTTTTAGAGCATTATCAAAACAATCAGACACATTACACATCGGCGCTCGGCGATTGGCTCAGGTCAGAAATAGGAGTTCAACAATATAATGGGTATTTATATGGAAGAACCCTCTATTTTCGCGTGAGAAGTACAAATTGGCTCTCACGGTTTCGCTCAGACCATTGTTTGCGAGGAATGGTGCTCTTGCGCTCATCGCCCCAATTTCTTGAAGAAAGCCGACAAATGCCGCCGATTCTAGAGCAAACAATACTATGTGAACAGCCAGCCAGCCATCGTGCTCTTGCTGGACTTGTAAGCACGTCTGTTCAAAATATGCTGCATGCTGGAAATATTGAGGGAGCGCTGCAAGAACTCGGCGTTCATGAAGATACACCTATGAATATTGTAGAGGCTGCTACGATTGAGCGTGAGAAAGAGCTAGACCGTCTGAAAAAGACGCTTGCATTCAAAGAGAGCATTGAGTACGCCTCACCACAGGCAAAAGAAGCTGCTCTCGCAAGTCTTCGTACAAAGATTGTCTCGGTTCAATCACAACTCGCAACATTCCGCGAGCGTCTGACAAGTGTACAGTCTGAAGAGTGTCCAATTTGTTATGATGACCCTATGGCATCTGCAGCGGCTCTAACACCATGCTGCCACCGTGTATTTTGCGGCACATGTATTGTTACAAGTTTATCTCGTCGTCTTGCATGCCCAATGTGTCGCGCCGCACTCAAACCAGGACAATTAACACAACTCGTTAAGGAAAAGAAAAAGTCCGAGAAGAAAGAAGGCTCTAAACTCTTGAGCAAATCTCGCCAGCTTATAAAATTCTTGAAAGATAATCCTGAAGCGCGCGTACTTGTTTTTAGTCGTTATGAGAATCCCTTTGTGAATCTTGAGCGTGATTGTGACACGGAAGGAATTACCTATCACACCTTGCGTGGGAATAAGGATACAATCGCCGCGACAATCCGTTCCTTTGAAAAGGGGGAGAAACGCGTCTTGTTTTTGCCGACACAAACTGCGGGTGCTGGTTTGAATCTAGTCGGCGCGACCCATGTTGTTATGTTGCATGCAATGACTTCTGAAGAAGAAAAACAGGTAATTGGTCGCGCATATCGCCTCGGTCGCACGGGCGATTTACATGTTGTACGCTTGCGCCACGAGGGGGAGACAATTCAGCAATAAGGATTGCACGGTATATCTTATTTATAATTTTGTTATAATTATATATCAAAATTATATGATTAATACTATGAGACTAGACGCCCCCAGCAGGTTTAATAGACAATGATAAATTCCGTGTCTTTTGTTCTGGGAACTGTCCCGCGACCATACTGACACAGCGAATTGGCACATCAGCTGTATCATGAATACGACACATTTCACGCCAGGCATTAAAAAGTGCCGACTGGCGACTTAAGACACGAGTAAAGACAAGATTTTCAGCAGCAGGAGCCTCTTTTATAGGAGCCCCTTTTTGGTGGAAAATCTGATTTGTAACTTTGAGTTTGAGCTGTTGGGTCAAGGGCAAAATCTGCCAACACTGGTAAAAAAATGCCCAAAAATCCGCCCAATCACTTACATACAAAATATTAAAAATACGCTTATAAACTTCAAGTGCATCATCATATCCCTCAAGCCGAGCAGGAGCATTTTCATGAAGTACAAGGCCAGCCAAGTTCGCCTCATTATTTTCAAGAGCAATTGTGACATACGGATCATAGTCTGAAAACAAACAATGCCAGGCCCATTCCAGACTTGCGCTTGTACAGTTAGAATCTTCAATATGAACTCGCTGGTCTAGGGCAGGAAATCCTTGTAAATGTCTAAAAATAACACGCAAGTCACCACATTGTGCAACACTTGAAGGAAGTTCATGTGTCCCTTTTAATGTTTCCATAATAACATCTGTTTTCGGCGGGTTAAGAACCATTGTCGTGCAAATACGACGAATTTGTTCCATAGGACGACCATGAAGATTATTACAAATAAGAACAAGAGGATGCGAGCCATCCCCTTTGCGCCACTCGCGCAAGAAACCGAGCAACTCAGACAATCCACCTTTTTCACCACCGCTCAAGCCATCCATTTCATCCAGCAAAACGGCGAGACGAGTGTTGGAGCCATCACGCAGCCACTCTTTGACTCCACCATTCTTGAGCAACGGTAGAATCGTTTTGCGGAATGCAATACCACTACGTGTGTGACTTGCATTGAATTCACAGAGTGTATACCCAATTTTTTTCATAATACGATGTACAAGTGTCGTTTTTCCAATTCCAGGAGGACCCACAAGAAGAAATGCAGGTGTAGTACGGTTGAACATCCACTCATAGAGTTGTTGTTCAGCCTCGGGCTGAAAGCAGAAATCGGGTTCTGTCTTGGCGTCAGCCATTATAATACCTAGTGTCTAGTTGCCGTAGTTGGTTTAGGCATCCACACTTAGTTCGTTTGGAAGGTGCAACTCTCTCCATTTGTGATGCCCTCCCACGTGAGACCTGCTTGCATGGCCGCATCACATGCTTGTTTCATTTGTGCAGCAGTCATGCCAGGCTTATAGACATAATTGAAATACTTGGCATTCGTTTGAGGAGGATTGGCGGGTGTATCATCTTTTGACCACGCTTGTAAGGCGCCATTGCTGCGATTGACTCCGAGGAGGTCCACACATGTTTCCGTAGTATTGCGTTTGAAGTAGACCAAGTAGTCGGGGCACATATTTATGATGGGTGGCCAAGAACCCGTATAGGTTCCTTGTATTTTTGTTCCCTGAAACCAGCGTTGGCCATAGAATACAAAAATCAAGATTAAAAGAACAAGGGATAGAATAGCAGCCCAAGTACGTCCAGAACTACTTAATGTACTTGTAGTTCCTAAAATAATAACAATGCTCAAAAATACATACGCAATAAAATAATAATCCATCGGGGGATTTACTCTAACTGACAACGCTAGAAAGAATTCTTTACAAACGAATGCTTATATATGATTCTATAGAATCTTGTATAAGAGTACATATTTTTACGCAGCAGAAGCTGTGTAGAAGGCTATGTTTAACCCAAGCGGGCAACGGGGGTGTAAGTGCCAGAGCCCGTGGAGTAGCCGCCAGTGCCAGGGAGCTCAATGTAGAATGTCAAGTACTCGGTGGAGACATTCGCTACGCCACCGACGCCGTCCGTGCCACCGTTGACCAAGGAGTTGGTGGACTGCAAGACTTGAACCTTGCGGAAGACGCGGGAAGAAGATGTCAACGTCTTACCCATGTCACGGAGAACAAGGCCCGCAGTGAGGAAGGACGTGGAGTTACCCTTGAAGGATGTAGAGATGGAACTCATAGCCGCGCCCAAAGAGAGATTGGGGGCCGCATCAGTGCCGATTTGGGCAGAGATGGTTCCAGTTACATTGCCAACAGTGATGTAATAGCCGCCGTTTGCAGGGATCTGCTTGATGCCAGATTGGAGGGAGGTCATTCTTCTATACCCGTGTCGGAGAAAAAAGTTTTTCAGAATTCAAGTTCTCAAACAGAGAGACCGGAGTCCATGGACCCTACCAGCGTAGCCCCTCCGCCCTTTGTTTTCCCAGACACAACACCCCGCTTTGTTGCCGGACAGAATGGTC
>JACCDO011119488.1_pt1 | contig 18909 bp, 21 predicted proteins | sample 7446101 | NCBI WGS metagenome assembly JACCDO01 (sample SAMN15323440, study PRJNA562643) | freshwater metagenome | isolation source: river surface water | place: USA:Blue River Watershed | collected 2017-08-16 | reverse complement strand
TCAAGAATCAATTATTACTCAGTATCCTCAGTCTATCCAAAAGGAATCAGATATTTTTAAGGGATCATTTTACAATTATGTGTTCTTCAATGTACCTAAGGGTATGAGGCTAGTTGATGTTTCATTAAACTATCTATTCTATTCGGTTATGTATGGGCAAGTTTTTATGTCATTGGCCAAGATGATTATTGATGGTGATCAGTCCACAATTGCAAAGCTTCCTGCAGAACTTGTTAGAACCACACTGGCTCTACGAGATGCTTTTGTTAGTGCATATGAGAAGGTTCCTATCGAATACAAGGAAAAGTATAATCTTAAGAAGAATGTGATGTACTTGATTTGTTCTCCAGATATTCTAAAGCTAAACCTAATCTATGCACTTGTTCCTTTTACCAAGTCTCGTAAGGTTCTAAAGTATGAGAAGCAAGTTGAAGACTATATGGGGGATATTTTGAAGGCTGTTTTCGAGTCGCAAGATTGTAATAAGCCTGGTGTAAGTATGGTATATCCAGAGTCTGGATATGTTAATTATATGAATGAAGCTGGTGTCACTTTGTAATTTATTTTGTTTAATATATAATTGCATAATTATATAATAAGATTTAATAAAAATTGATTTTTCTATATATCACAAAATAATAATATATAATCTTTATTAAAATATAGCATATGTCTAAAAATACGCATAAGGATAGGGATACGCATGAGTTAGATATATCAAATAGAAACATTTCTGGGATACTAGATATAAGAAAGTATAGAAAATATCATAGTTTAGAGATATTGAAATGCTCTAATAACACTATTACTAGAATTATTAATGTACCAACAACTTTGAAATATTTGGACTGTTCCAATAATGCCATAGAAGAAATTACTGAAATTTACCATGAACTAGAATATTTTAACTTTGAGAATAATCCAATTATAAAATTGCATTATCCACTAACTAGCCAATTCAAATCATGTTCTAAAACTTTGCATGAGTTAACTTTTTCAAATGAATATAATCAACCGATTGATATTTTCCCTCCAAACCTGACTACTTTAAGATTTGGTCATAACTTTAATCAACCGATCAACAATTTACCAGAAAAACTAACACATTTGTATTTGGGTATTTATTTTAACCAACCGATTGATTCACTTCCTAACAGTCTTATCCATTTAGAATTTGATAATGGTTATCACCATGAAATAGAAGATGGTAGCACTAGTAAATTCAATCATCCTATTGAAACCTTGCCTCCAAATCTTACTCATTTAACTTTATCACATGAATTTAATCATCCTATTGACAACCTACCATCAAATCTGACTTATCTATCTATTGGTGATGAATTTGATCATCCGATTAATTTGTTACCTCAGACCTTGACTCATCTGATTATCAGTAATAATAATGATTATTTTAACCATCCAGTAAATAATCTTCCTAAGACTTTAACCCACTTGACTTTTGGAGGTAGTTTTAATCAACCTGTTGATTTTTTACCAAATAGTATAACCCATTTAGCTTTTGATTTATACTTTAATCAACCAGTAGATAATTTACCAAATGGTATTAAGGAATTGATTTTCTATGGTCATGAACTTAACACAGAATATGAACATCCGTTAAATAATTTACCAAATAGTATTACACATCTGGAAATTCACAGATATTATCATCAACCACTTGATAATCTACCAATGGGTCTTACTCATTTGATTTTTGGTATTTTTTGTGATTTTGATCATCAGCTTAACAATCTACCAAGTACTCTAGTCAGTTTAACTTTAGGTGATAAATTTAATCAGCCACTTAAATCTTTGTCTTGTAATTTATTAAATTTGGAACTTGGTTGGTGTTATAATCAGTCAATTGAAGGTTTACCTGATAGTATTACTAGTTTAATTACAGGTGGACAGAATGTTAATATTAAAAAACTTCCTTCAAGTCTTGTAAAATTAACATTTGGAAATCATTTTAATAACCCAATTGAATCGTTCCCTTCAAATCTTGAAGAGCTTACATTTGATTTTGAATTTAATCAATCAGTTAAATATTTACCCCCAAATCTTAAAAAGTTGACTTTTAAAGGTAAGTTTAACCATCAAATTGATTGTTTTCCTGAAAATCTAACACATTTAACATTTGGTTTTGGATTTAATCAATCTATCAAGTTTTTACCAAGTAGCTTAACTCACTTAACCTTTGGATATGATTTTAATCAACCAATTAATAAGTTACAAATAAAGAGTTGTAAGTGTAAAAAGAAATGTGATAAATGCCTGAAAGGTATCACACATTTAACCTTTGGAAAAAAATTTAATCAACCTGTTAATAATTTACCAAGTACTGTAACACATTTGACTTTTGGTGATGATTTTAATCAATATATCAACTACTTGCCAGATAGTGTTATTGAATTAAATTTGGGTGAATCATTTAATCGGAAGGTTAGTAAATTACCTAAATCAATTCAAGTTATTAATATTGGTAATTATTTAGGTAAAATTAATTTATTTGATAAGAAGTATCATAACAAAATTATTTTTAATGAAAATGATGATGACGAGAAAGTTTTTATATAAAGTTTTATATATTTTTAATTGTATAAATAAAATGTCAGATTTTATACAGCTGTGGAAGCCATGGACTGAAATAGAACCATATAAATTACCAAAAACTACAAATAAAGTTTTACAAGGATATTCAATTGCTGGATTAAGAACTAATTTTTATATTAATGATTTAACTTTAGATGCAGGATTATCTACACCTTTTACTTCTAAATATATACTGATTACACATGGACATTCTGATCATATAGCAAGTATACCTTTTCATTTGTACGTTAAAAGTCCAGATTCCTAACCTATTAAAATATTTTGCCCAAAGCCTATTGTACAATTATTAAATAATTTTATTTGTAGTATGTTTCAGGTTTCAGAAGGGGATGCAAATTTTGTTCCTTATGGATATGAAATTATTGGAGTAGATGAAAATACTGAACCTGTTGAAATTTCATTAGGTAAATCCCCACATATATTAGAATTTTTTAAATGTGTTCATTCTGTTCCTTGTATTGGATATGGTATATCTGTGGTTAAAAATAAATTAAAGCAAGAATTTCAAGGGTTAAAATCTAATGAAATTAAAGAATTAAAGAAATCAGGTGTTGAAATAACAGAAAAAGTAATAGAACCTAAATTATTCTTTTCAGGAGATACTACCCATGAATTATTTGAATTAGAATCTAATTCAAAGTTATTAAGTTATCCTAACATTATTATTGAATGTACATTTGTGTTGGAAGAAGATTTAATTCATGCACAGGAAAAAAAACACATGAATTGGCTTAACCTTAAACCTTATATTGAATCAAATCCTAATGTAAACTGGATATTAACTCACTTTTCACAAAAATATAAAAAAGAACAATTAGAATTATTTTTTTCTAAAGAAAATATTCCAAATATTAAATCTTGGATAAATATTAAATAATAATTTTTTCAATTATATTCTAATTTCTTTTCTTATAACTTCAAAAAAATCCTTTTTAGTATCGGTAGTATAATCATCTAATTTTCTTGGATTAGATATATCACAACTACATGGTTCTGTATAATCTAATAACAATATTGTATTAGTATCTATACCTGTATTCATACTAGCATCATTTTCAATATAAGTTGGTAATGATGCACACATTATTTTCCATAAAAGAGGAGAAATATTTGTATGATCTGCTTCATTAATTTTTGGTAATATATTATCTTCATCAGAATCAATATATTTAACTATAGGACATACATTATCTAAAGCTTTATATGTGTTATTAAAAATTTCTTTAACTTCCTTCACATAAATACTATTAATTCTATCAATTAAATATTGATTTGGTTCAAAACCTCCACCTATACATGTTATACTTTTATTTTGGTGAATAATTTTTGCCCACTTATCTATATATTCTTCCTTACCATCATTATTCATATTGTTAGGTTGTTCCTTAATTTGAAGTGTTCTAATACTTTTTGAATTTATAATTGCATTTATAATTGGTAACTCTGATTCTTCATCATGAAATTCTACGCATAACATTTTCAAATGTATTATTGTATTTAAATTTAAGAAATCAGCAATAACCTTAGCTAATGGAAGATTGATTCTCATAAATATATCTAATCTTGTACAATCAGTATTTGCACCTGATAAATATATCTCAGCAATATGTTTTAGATGTTCTTGTAATATTTCTGGCTTAATATATTCATAAGTCTTTTTATCTATTGTGTAGGGAGCTGATAGATATGCTTGTTCATACAGATGAACCTCTTCACAATTCATATCTATATATAAATTGGGACTTTGTATTGTTGATAATGACATTTTATTTAAAGATTTTGTTTTTTGCATAATAATCTTTATTTAATGGCTAAATCTAATCTAAAATATTTCAATTTTTATCTTCCTGTCTCATTAATGCCATTTCTTGCTTTTCATTGTTTTCTTCTTTTTCTACAAATGCATGAGCTTGAGATAAATCTTCCTGTGTTAAATGTGGTTGTCTACGTAAAATATCTGCATCAGCTAACCATCTGTCTTCACAACAATCTCCATATTTTTCATCATTTCCACCAAATATTACATATTTTGCACATATGTATGCAGTAAGTTTTTGATATCTACTCAAAATTCTTAAACTTGGACAATAATTTTGTAATGTATATTCTATTTGTTCAGAATCATATTCAAATTTGTTTTTTTTAATATCGTCATCAGTTAATTCAAGGAATTTTCTTGGCATTATAATAATTTATATATTTGTATTATAAAAAACAATTTTTTTATTTACTAATTGTATTTATATACTTTAATATCTTTTGGTAAATCATTTATTAGTTTGTCATAATTTGTACTTAAAAATAATTTTTTGATAGAATTTGGTAAATTATCTATTGGTTGATTAAAATTATCCCCTAATTTTAAGCAAAGTAAATTTTTAGGCAAACAATTAATTGGCTGATTAAATTCACCTAATATAAACAATGTATTTAGCGAGTTGGGTAAATTATTTATTGGCTGATTAAATTCTCCTTTAATTTCTAATTTTTCTAATGATTCTGGTAAATTATCTATTGGTAGATTAAAATTCTTACCTAGTTTTATACTTTTAATTGTATTAGGTAAATTATCCATTGATTGATTAAAATTATCACAATGAGATAAATCTAATTCTAATACAGATTTTGGCAAATTATTAATTGGTTGATTAAAAGATTTGCATTTGTTTAGATGAAGATGTGTTATTGTGTCAGGTAAATTATTTATTGGGTGATTATAATCTTTACCAAATTCTAAATAAATTAGATTTTTTGGTAAATTATTTAATTCTTGACTATATTGACTATAAATCATTAATTTTTGCAATGAATTTGGTAATTTATCAAGTGGTTGATTAAATTCTCCATTATTTATGGTTAATCTAATAAGTGAATTTGGTAATTTATCAATTGGTTGATTGAACTTTCCTCTTAAAGATAAACTTAATAAAGAATTAGGCAAATTATCAATTGGTTGATTAAATAGAACATCTCCTGTCATCAAAATATGTTCTATTGAAAATGGTAGATTATTTATTGGAAGATTGAATGTTCTACATATAACTATAACTTTTATCCAAATTGACAAGTTATCTGGAGAACACGAATTATCCACTAAATGTACTTCCCTACCAAATATAAAACTTATCCAATTTATAAACATTTTTATGTGTATATGTATTAAATAAAGTATTTTGTAATTAAATCTAAATAAATTTTTATTTAACAAATCAATAAGTTCAGACGAGGTAAGACGTATTTTTCAAAAATTAATTAAAAATATATTATTTTACATCTGGAATGATCTGAAAATTTTATAAATTTTTATTTTTTTTTCTTAAAATAAAAAAAATTTATGTTTTTACTTCATCTCTCTCTCTCAAGTTTAAAGAAAAATTTATATATTTTTATAATAAGTAATGTAGATAAAGAAAAGATAAAAAATGTAAAGTTAAAAAGAATATGAGAAGACGAGCGAAAAATTTACCAAAAAATGCGAAAAATGCGAAAAAATGCGAAAAAAATGCGAAAAATGCGAAATAAATATAAAGTTATTTTTTTATAATATAAGTATATAAGTAATATAATATGGTTAAATATGTTTGCGAAATTTGTTTAAAAGAATTTACAAAAAAAGATAGTTTTATTAAACATACAGAAAAGAAAAAGAAACCATGTCAACAAATTAACCAAAATTTACCAAAATTTGCTGAAAATCAAAAAAATTTACCAAAATTTACCAAAAATAACCAAAATTTGGCAAATATTCAGCAACAATCTGATATACATGTTTGTGTGTTTTGTAATAAAAATTTTACAACAATATATACTTTAAAAAGACATATTAATAGTAGATGTAAAGTTAAACAATTAGAAGATGAAAAAAAAGAAAATATTTTAAATAGTTTAATTGAAAAAGAAAAAATTACTAATTTATTTACTATGTATGAGGAACTAAATAAGAAAAATGAACAATTAATAAAAAATAATGAAGAATTAAATAAAAAAAATGATGAGTTGAATAAAAAAATAGAGGAAGTTCTTAAAAAGAATACTGGAAATACAAATAATACTCAAAATATAACTAATAACAATATTCAAATAATTAACAATGTTACTAAAATAAATCCTTTTGGTAAAGAATCATATGACAAATTAAATAAAAAGGATATATTAAAAATAATGACTGATATTAAGAATAATGGCAAACATTGTTTTAATAAACTAATAGACTTGATACATTTTAACAAAAATATACCAGAGAACCAGAATATATATATGGGTGATTATAACAGAGGGAAATTTATGGTGCATGATGGAACTAATTGGAATCTTTCACAAAATGAAGAATTCATTATATTCCAAGTGTTAGAACATGTGAGAAAATTGTATTTTAGTAAAATAGATGATGAAGAATTTGAAAAGAAGTTTGAACATGATAGAAATTTCAGAAATGAATTTAATACAACCTTCAAAAAATATTATGACTATATCTTTGATGAAGTGGATGACAATATGTTATCATATCAAGAATTACAAAAAAAACGTGATTTCAAAGAGTTGATGAACAATGAGGTTAAAAACAAGTTATACAATAAAAAAAAGTTTGTGTTAGATTCATACGAAAAAAATAAGACAAATTTATTATTGTGAAATTAGTTTTCAATAATCTCTAATTTTTCATCAAGTTTTGCTAATTGTTCTTTTGTCAGTCCATGAATTGAATAAAACACATCGTCTAAATAATAAATTTTTTATTTCAATAATTTAGCCAATTTGTTTATAATATTTCTATTTACAATAAAAATTGATTATTATATAATAATAAATCTAAATAATAAAAAATGCATACGAATAACGAAATACCAGCTTATGAAAATATTTTCATTTTAAGTAATGGACAATTTAAATGTGGAGACCAATCTAATGAATCAAGGATAAAATTTTTCGAAAATGGTTATAGAAAATGTGTCAAATGCGATAGCGATAAAATTATCAAGACAGAACATAAAGCTGCCTGCAGATGGAATGGTGATGCATATGGAACTGATGTATTTATTTGCAATGAATGTAAATGGATTACAAGTTTTCAATGGGATGAAGGAGGAGATAGTCCATATTACTATGAAACAGAATATTTTACAAAAAAACTTAATAATTAACTTAATAATTAATAATTAACTACAATGAGGAGCATCAGGATCAGGATCAACTGGTAATTCAGCCCATTTGGATGGATCATATGGGTATTCTCTATCGTAATCATGAAGAGTCCATTGATATCTATCATTGAGAATTTCGGTTCCTTCCCATTGAATTGGGATATTTGTCAAAGCAATTTCACTTGAAAGTCCATTAGTTATCCATTGATTTACTGCACCAATAATTGCAGTAGCTTCTCCATTTGTTGTCATTTTACTACTATTATTTGCACATCCTTGAATAGGTGAAGTCCAAAGAGTATTAGAATTTGCAAATAAACTTGAAAATTTAACAACCCAACTATTTTTTAATTCACTATAAATAAAACTAAAACCCGAAAAACATGCGGCAACATCAGGACCTACATTATGTATACTTACACCCATGAGGTCTTTGTATAATTTATTATGAACAATACCGTTACCAGATGCTCCAAAATCTGATGGATCCCATTTACGAGTATCTTGAATTATTACAGTAATTGCATTTGCTCCAGGGATAATTTCTTTTCTTCCCTTGTTGTGCCAAAAAATTACACCTCCATAATCAGACTTGTGTGATGAAGGATTAAAAGGATCACTTAATTCTGAAATTTTAACAGATAATCCTTCAGTTGCTAATATGCGTTTTAAAGTTTCTATAATATAAGCCCATGACTCTATTGTTTTGGAACCACCTTTATAAATAACTTTATTCTTTTTTACTTGACTCACTTGACTCACTTGACTACCTTGACTGACAAGATTTTCTTGTTGAACTGGTTCTAAATTATATATATCTTCAACTTCAACTTCAAATAAATCGTGATATTCTTCAAGATTTGTTTTTTTTAACATTTCAGCAAATGGAGAAAGTTCTTTATTTCCACCACTAAGTCTAGATGGATGTGTTTCATCCAATTCTTTTTTTAATTGGATATATTTATTTTTATATTTTAAATATTTTTGATAATATTTCATATATATATATTTAATACATAATTTATTTTTCAAACCAAATTACTAAAAATATTTAATTATTTATTATATAAAAATTATTTTACACATCAATTATAATATATTATGGATTACTATCAAAAGTATTTAAAATATAAAAATAAATATAATATTCTTAAAAAACAGATAGGAGGAAAAAGTCCTTTACCTATCAACAATTATGCTGAAGCTTATACATCAGAAGTCAGAGATTATATACATAGACCATCTTCTCATGTAAATAATTTTAACTCAATGTTACAAGTTTATATTAAAAATAACTCTGTTCCGTTTAAAAATAATTATTTTGTAAATTTTATTGATGTGTATAATAACTATGATAAAATAGTAACATATCTAACTGATGAAGAATTAGTTGATTACAAATGTGAGTTAGCTGGCAATAAAATAACTTCTGTACATATAGAAGAATTAATAAAAAAAAATAAGGAATTGGGTAAAGAATATAAAAGAATAATTTTTGTAACTGATATGTTTGGAGATGTTTATGCTATCGATAAAACAAGTACATATAATTCACAAATAAATCATACAAGTTTATCAAAAGGTAAAATGGTTTCTTCAGCAGGTTGGATTGTTATTAATAATGATAATAACATTGTTGAAATATCAAATCTTACAGGACATTATCAAGCATCTGACATAATGGTATACAATTTTATTAAAATATTACTAGAACATGGTTTTGATATATCTACTATCAATTTAGAAATTAATAAGTTTGAAGGTGGAGAATTAAAAGAACCTAAATGTTATAATACTAGAATCTGGTTTGAACAAAATCAAGAAGAATTATCAAAAATAAGTATATCTCCAGTAGATAAAATTAATTATTCATCTAGTACAAATATATATAATCAACAGATTAAAGCTGATTTAATTAATATTGAATCGGAATCTAATTTCCATTTACTTTATTTAATTTTTCAAACAGATGAAGAAATGTATGAATTTGTTTCTGAAAATAATCTTCCACGAATTTTTAATTTTGAAGAGTCAGAAAATAATCAAATTATAGAAAATAACAAAAGATATTTTGTAGAAAACCAAGTTGATTTAATGGAAATTTTTGGTAAGGTTTTCGATACAAAAGTTACCATAGTTATAACATCATATCAAAAATTGCATGATGATTTTTCACCTAAAACAATTATAAGACAAACAAGAAGAAATAAATATATACTAAATTATTTTATGAATGGATCAGACTGTGAAATTTATACATTTAACAAAAAAATTAATCAAAATTTATATTTAAGCCAAGATTATATTTTATTAAAAATTGACGATAATGTATTACTTGGAAATATAGGATTAGATTTAATTAAAGAATCTTATAAAATAGTGTATTCGTTGGGTTTTTTCTGGGGTGAATTTATCAAAATACTTACTAAAAATATTATTGAATTACTTGTTTTTGAAAAAAATAAATGTAAAGAAATAATCTCACTTACTAAATTAAATAAATCATATGAAGATTATAAAAATATATATTGTGAAACTCCTGAATCTAAAAACTTTGTAATTTCAAACTTATTTAAACAATATTTTAAATCTGGTTTTGTTGAATCATTTACTTTTGTACAACCAACAGACGTAATACAAAAATTTAGTGAAATTGGTGATAATAAATTAGTGAATAATCTTATAAAAGCTAGTGAAAAACTTTCAATGGAATATTTTACAAGTGCAATCGTACAATCAACAATAAATGATTTAACTTTTGATATTGCTCCTCTAAGTATTATAGCATTTAGAAAAAAGTTAAATATAAATAAAAAAGAGTATTTGGTTAATACTTTATTAGTAGATAGTATAAAAACAATACAATTGTCATACACAAAGAGAAACTTGAAAATCAGTGGAAGAAATTTATCATTAGAAAATCTATGTATTACTCAAAATGAAGTTTGTTTAGATATGACAAATAGAGAAATTAAAATAATTCACCCATGTGTCAATCTTGGAAAAATTATTGCTGAAATATTATTAAGAACAAATTTTTATCAGTTTCAATTTGATGAAGCCAATAGTATATTCACTTGTAATTTCAAAACTGGAAAAGAACAGAATCTTCTATTAAAAATTTTAATTCATGGTATTATTGTTCCACTTTTGGGTTCTGAACCAGATAAAAAAAATATTGAAGGTTGGGATGAAATACTTAGAAGTAGCGTTTTTATCGAATTAATGAAATTACGTCAGGGCCGAACATCCCGAGACCAAAAAATTATTGAGGTAATTGGGATAGAAATTTTAAATAAAATAAATAAACTAACATCTGATGATATATATGAAACATCTTACTTTAATAAGTTGATAAATGAAGCCAAATATATTTTACAAATTTAATTTTTACTTATTACATATTATTATAATAAACATATATTCTAATAATAACACTTGATAAAACACATATAAAAAACAATGGGTGTGTAGATCTACACAACAGACTGGGTCTTGTGAAGGATCAGACGATTGAACTTGCCCACCCACGAAATACGGTAGGCCTTAGACTTGGCATCGTTCAACACTGACTTGACAACACCCGAGTAGTCCTTGAGTTCCTGCATGTTCTTACACGAAGGGATGTTGATGGAAAAAATCTCGTCCCCAGTAGGGATATTCGCATCCATAATCGTAGTGTAGACAGCATGGGTAATGTGCTCAGTGGACAGTACAGTCTCAAAATTCTTTACCAAATCGTTGCAGGTTGCAAGCACCTTGTTCATCCGAGTGGTAAAGCCAGAGGTCATGTCCAAATTCACCGCACTAATCGTGTCCTTAAGGATCTGCCGCTTGTTGTCAATCTCCCGCAAAATGGGACGGATGCGATCAGCAGTGCGAGTCCGCTCCAAATATCTGCGGTTAGCGGAAAACCCTTCAAACACGTTATACACAAGGGTCTCCAGATTGAAAACCTCGCTCCACTGGCTGGAATAATGAGTGAGCTTAGTGTTCAGCTGATTGAGGATCTCAGTGTACCAACCCATCATGGTCGCATACCTGTCATTTGTCTTGATGTTTTGGATCTTTCCAGCCTGTTCATTAACCTGCTGAATCTTGATCTTAATATCATCACGGTACTTGGACTGGTTCTTGACCTCCTCGCTGTGCAGATGGTTCCTGCACTCAGCAGCTTGTTGCTGCTGGTACATGCTTTCACAAAGTGCCAGTCTCTTCTTCTCCAGTGCAAGCGGGTACCTCGTCTCCAAAATCCTCTCGTAGTACGCACCAGCCGCACACTTGTAAGATAGCTTATTTACATTAATATTCTTTCTGATTTCCTGGTCGGGGTACTTGGACCTAAAATAGTTGATCAGGCACTTGGGAGTATAATACTCGGTGTGGGAACTGTAGTCGCAGTCCCAAGAATCAGTGTATTCGTTCCAGAACTCAACGTTCCTCTCCCATGACTCTGACTCGTTCACAATTTGGTACTGAGCGATCTCCTCCTCTGTGAAAATGTCGTTTATCTCGTTATAGGTCAGCTGTACTTGGTTAATATCAACAGTAATGTCATCACGACGAATCGTGGAGGTAAAAGGGCTAATAGACGCGCGGATCATCTTGGCGTGCTTGTGTGAGGGAGGAATGAAAATATTACCTAAAAAGGTAATGTGGTTGTGTTGGTGAAATTTGCAATCCGTTAGGACGCAATCTTATATTGATCTGATAAGGCCCTTGAGTCTATTAAAAATTTCAATTTTTTTATTTAATATATGATAATACACATGGTATATTTTCATTTGGAAAATGATATATTTTCATTTTGAAAATTTATTTTATAAACTATTTAGAAATAAAGTAAATAGTTTATTTTATACAGTCAAATAATGTTTTGTTGTAATAATAGTGTACCTCAAGATGTAGAATATATAAAAGGTGGTATAATACTAATTGTAAATGATTATTCTGATTTTATGATAAGTCCTCTTGATGACATTGAATTTACTTATATATATCAAGTAGATCCATTTAATCCTGATGAACAAATAGAAGATATATATGAATTTGAATTATCTAAATTGACATTAGGACAAAAATCATATACTTCTATTTCGAGTTCTGATTCTTCTTTACATGGTGAAATATATAAAGATCCTTTGATTAAAGTCATACTTGAAGAATTAACATTTAAAATCAGTTTTAATTAAAAAATTGAAATATAAAACAGCCTCGGAAATACAATTACTTTTCGATTATCTTATAAAAACTAACATTTTTAACAACAGCCAATCGCAATAACCGTAATTAATTCAATTCTAAATTTAAATTTTTAATCAAAATGACTTCTAAATTTGAAGCAGAATTCACTATTACTAATGTTTCTTACTGCTGTTTTGAAGCAGTTTCAGTTAAACCAATATTTGAGGGAAAGTATTGTAGAATGATGTTTCATAAATGGGCACCATATCCAGAAACTACTGTGATGAATCTATCCCATTGTGAGCTTTATGCTAATTATGTTCCACAAAAGATTCCATTATCAGATGAAGAAGTGATCAATTGGTGGACAAGTCCACAAGTATTTTCGGATGACGGAAAGTATAAGGGTGGAAGTTATTCATATACAAATCTTCCACTTTCAGATCCAGAATGGATGAAAGGATGTTCATTATCTGAAGGTTATACTTTTAGGGCCGAATTGATACACAAGGGTTTAATTCCTTTCAATCCAAAGCGTATTCCTAAATTTGGTCCTTTTGAGTTGAACGAAAATATTTTGCCTGGATCAGAAAATTGGGTTTGGTCAATGAACCTAACTTTACCGTCTGGTGAAGTATATGGTGCATACGCATGTTTTTGTGCAAAAACATTTGCAGATACTGGAAGATATGTTCCTATGCCTCAGGAAGCATGTGATGTGTTACTATTAGTTGATAATTCTTCTGATGTAACTTGCTCTAATGGAAGTCGTATAATTACACATGATACTGTAACAAAGATTGCATTACGTGCTATTAATCCTAATACAGATATTGGAGGTACATTAATTTCTGCAAGTGGTGAAACTAAGACTTCAAAGGATCATGGAAAGTTACACGAGTCAATTATTCGCGCAATTCAAGAAGAACAAGGTTTAAACATTACAAATCTTCTTACAGCTAGAATTTTCAATTTGGGAACTCGTGATGATAATGGTAGGGATCCGAGATATTATACTTATTCGCTAATGTCAAAAGACCGTGATCTAATTCACTTTGGCTTTCCAAGATATTCTAAGACAAATGTTTTTGCTATTCTTGTTACCTTTGTTGATCCAGAAATTAAAGATCTTCCACACACTGATATCGAAGAAATTGCCAAGACATCATGGGTAAAGTTATCTGAAGCTCGTAAAATCCCATCGCACAAGTTTTTCATTCCTGAAAACAAAACTTATCTTGATGATGCGTATAAGTTAATTGAAGATCTAAATACTCTATCTGCAAATGAGATTGTCACTAAATACCAAGTATCTAACCTTGAAATCAAGATATAATATTATTTACAAAAAGATATTTTTTATAAATATGAACAATATAAAAATATCTTTTTATAATTATGGTAATGATAGTTTTATAATTTTTTTATCATATATAATTATAATACATATGAATAAATTACCAAATTTACCTCCTGATATCAGTGGATCATGGAATCATTTTTATAAAGGATTAAGAGTTGAAGTTCCAAACGAAAAACCATCATTTGATAATTTTAGATATTCAGAATTAGTTGCTTTTATTGAACAACAAAATGATTTTGTAATAGCAACACTACCACCAAGTTTACCAATAAGACCAGACCCAGGATACTGGGTTGGATATTGGTGTAAAATATATAATGCTGATGGTAGTTTTGATTGGCAATTAACTATGTCAGATTACGATGATAATGGTGTATACGTTGGAAGAGTTGCAGAATACTCAGAAGGCAAAGTATCTAAAATAGTTGGTTATTACAATGAATCTGGCTTTAGTTGTTGTGGTAATAAAAATCAAGTACCAACAGCAGCTGGATGGACTTTAACAAGAGTGACTTACAAATAAATAATTTTTACTTTATGAGACATATTTATTTATAATTTATAAATAAATCATCTTTTTTTACCTTAAAAATTTAATTCGATATAAAATATTTTTTATTTATAAAAGTAAGAAAGATGTTTATGTTAAAATATGTTTTTGGAAATGATAAAAATACAATTCAAGATATTAATAATTTAATCGATATATTGATTGTTGAATATTCTAATAACTATAATTTAGATGAGATTATTGATAAATATGATCTATATACAAAAAAATATTCATATGATATAAAAATTATTGATAAAATGAGATCATTATTATTTGAAAAAATTTGTCAAGTTGATAATAATAAAAAAATTAAAGTTAATAATGATATAGTAAAAAAAAATATATATAGACCTTCAATAGTTGTTGTATGGTTTTACGATGATAAATATTATTTAACAAAATTAAATGATTGTGATTTTTTTATATTTTGTAAATACAGACAGAACATACTATTTTACTTAATTGAAATATTTGATGTTGATTCGAAAGATTTTGAAAATAGTATTATAGAAAAATATATTAATTTATTTGGTACACATACTATCATTAATGAACTTAATTAAAAAAATATTATTGATAAGTTGTCTGATTAATTTTTTAGATTAGTTTAGATATTAAATTTTTCCAGTATATTTTGTTTGAATCTTATAATAGCGTCTGGATATTTTTCTGCATTTACAATAGATAGATGATATTTGAGTTCAAATTTATTAAAATTTGATTTCACAAAATAAAAATCTTCATTTACATTACATATATATGTTGATGAACTAATAAAAGAATTCATGTACATAACATTATAATTAACTTCCGGAATCAAAGTTAAAAAATCATTCGACATAATCTTATTTTTAACCAATTTTTGTAATTGATACAGAGGTATTTGATAATATTCTACAGTTACTTTTTCCATTATTCATACTTTAATTATATATAAATGTAAAATCAATTTTTATATTTATTTTTTATAATAATCCTGATTTGGAGTTATATTTACAAAAAATCCCCAATTTGCTGATTCTGTATTTTCTTCATTGTTGATTTCATTGAATAATACATTATTATTTTCCTTATTTAATTCAATTGAATTTGATAATTTATTTACTTCCTTATTGACTTCATTTGTTATTATAACATCTTGTGGTACCTCTAACTCGTAATTGTTTCCTAAAATATATAAAATACTAGATATCAATGGATGTTTTATAAAATTGTCATAAGAAATAGATTTGTCATGATTATCAACTATTTTATCCGATTTTTGTATCCATTTAAACATATTTTTATATTTATTTTATATAAAATATTTTTTTTTTGACTGTGGTTTATATATATTTATAATTTAATATGAATGAAAGTATTGTCGAACCAAATATATATTATAATCCTTTTGAAGAATTTAATATTTACAAAATGGTTTCCTATTTTGAAAAAGATTTATCTAATAATTATTTAATTTCTTTATGTATAGTGAAAGCATGTTACTTTAATGCTTCCAAAAGCAAAAGATCTGTTGATGTATTTATAAAAATAATAAACTAATAAATTGACCAATATTTACTTGATTATTTTACATTACCATAATACATTATCCATTAGATAATAAAAAAAATTTTCAACTAATTCATTATCATCAGTCCAACTCATATAATAATAATTTTTGTGTTCATATTCTTTTTTATTATTATCTATATATTCGATAGTTTTTTCAAACAAACCTGATGAAATACCCGAAGAATCAATTAACCTAATTCGATAAGTAGGTTTTTCATTGTAAAAATCAGGACCAAAATTCCATGAAGACACTCTTAAATTATATCCTATTTTTTTAGTATTCAAGTCTAAATATTTAAATTTTCTTATTAGATAATTTACATACATATGTTTTAGTTTTCTAAAAATTGGTTCACATGGATTATTTATCAGTGAATTCGCATTATCAATTAAATATTTGATAATTAATAATTTTTTATTGGAATCTGCTAATTTATTTAAAATAAAATCTTGAGAAATATCTATATCAGCAGAATCCTCAGGATCAAATTCAATTTCATCATCCAAATATAGTTTATTCCAAGAGTTGAAATTTGTTTCCTCATAAATACTTTTTTCAATTAAATCAAAATTGATATTGTTACCAAGATATATTATTTGATTATTAGCTTTATCAATTAAAATATCAAATTTATCAATAGTGTTGTTTTCTTGGTTTTGAAGAACAATATTACTTGTATTGATTTTGTTATTACTTATTGAAATTATTTTATTAAGCCATAATTTTATGTAACCGATAATTACTTGATTAATAGATTCATTTTGGCATGATTCGGATGTTGAATATATATATGAACATAATCCAAGCATATTAAACTTTACGAAACCATAAAGTATATTATCATCTGTATTTAATGTAAATATATTAGTGTTGTGCATTTTTATATATATCAAACCTATTAAATATATATACAAAATAAAATATCAATTTTTTATGAAAAAAGTATAAAATTTTAACAATAATAATATTATATATAAAAATGAAATTCACTAAGTCAATATTAATATTTTTAGTTATTGGATTGTTTTTAAATTTTGCAAATGGTTTTTTTCTTGGTAATCTAACGAAGAAAATTACAAATGTAATAAGACTTTCTAAAGAAACATATGAATCAAGTAAAAATTCTGAAATACAATCAAATATTTTTGAAAATGAAATTAATAATCAATATCCAGATACACCTTTGAATACTTATAATAATGAGATTACTAAAAATACAGAACCAATTAAATTAAGTCCAGAAATAGTTAGAATGTTTTCAAAACAAAAAGTTAATGCATATGAAAATAATATAGATTCAAATGAAAAATCTATGCCAAATAAAAAATATTTTAGAAACATAAAAAGAAAATATAAAAGATAAATATATAATAAATTATAATCTATTTGTAGTATTATTAAAGTAAAATATTTGAATTACAATAAATAATTATGTTAATTCAAATTTATTATTATGACATAAATATTGAATGTTATTTAATATATAATTTAATAATATAAGAATAATGGACAATCCTTTTTTTGAATTGAAAGACAATGAATGTTATTATTTTTCATATTCAAATATAAATCCAAATTTACTTTCATCACTTGTTAATAGTTCTGTCGAATCAATCCTATATCAAAATTGTTTTCTATTTAATTTTGCTAGAATTTTTTGTGATAATGGAGATGGAACATCTGTTGCGTCAATTCATCAAGAATATGACGTAAAAACCTATGGAATCGTTTATAAAATAACATTTGAACAATAACAGAATTAAACCAACAAATGAATACATCCAACAAATACGTTTAATGCTTGATTCAAGAAGACTAATAGAAAAATGTTTTTACAAAAAAATGATGTTACTATGTGTAACTAATGTATTCAAACCAGATGATAAATACCACGATAATTATTATTACTTTAATGAAGAATATCCTAATCCTGATGAAAAAACTTTAATTTTAGGTTATGAATTAGAATTATAACCAGAAACTAAATAAAAATTGAATTAAATTTTATATAATGATTTTCATTAATCAATAAAAATTTTAATGGAAAAAGAAAATTCATTTTTTAATCTTGATGAAGACTCTTGTTATTTTTTCAGTTATGCAAATTTATCAATAGACGATTTGGCTAAATTATTTAATAGAAGTGTTGATACATTTGATTACAAAAACTGTAATAGATGGGGGTTTGAAAGAGTTTTCTGTGTTAGCAAAGACAACCAAATAGTTGCATCAATTTATAAATCATTGTGGGGGAGGGTTACCGGTATACTTGTTAAAATTACTTGGACTGAACTAGAATTATTAGAGTTATACCATAGGGATTATGATTTGTACATGATGGATGTTCGTATATCGTATCAATTACTTCCAGATTCGTCTAAAGAAGGAATTTTTAAATATTGTCAAAAAAAATCTTATGTGTTTATACATAAAAATCCAGTTAATCAACAAGAATTAAAGCCTTCCGCAGATTATATCAATTCGATTAAAAATATGTTGA
>JACCDO010586526.1_pt1 | contig 18912 bp, 11 predicted proteins | sample 7446101 | NCBI WGS metagenome assembly JACCDO01 (sample SAMN15323440, study PRJNA562643) | freshwater metagenome | isolation source: river surface water | place: USA:Blue River Watershed | collected 2017-08-16 | reverse complement strand
CGGAGAACTACCCGCTTTTCTTCCTCGATTACGAAGGCACCCGTTGCGCCCTGCCCTCCGCACCGGGATGTCGTCCTTACGGACAGGTCGCCTTCCAGTGGAGCTGCCACGTCATCGATAATCCCGGTGCCTCGCCCCGACACGTCGAGTGGCTCGACACCGAGAACGAGAACCCGAACCTCGGCTTTCTGGAATCCCTAAGGAAGCTCCTCGGCGAACAAGGCACCATCTATCACTGGGCGGACTACGAAGTCGTCGTCACTCAGGAACTCGCCAACGAGATCCGAGGCGACGCTTCGAAGGCCGACCTCGTCTCATGGGTCGACCGCAACTGGGGGATCAACGCCAAGATAAAGAAGAACATCGTCAAGAGCGAGCGCTGCCTCGACCTCGTCGTCATCTCTCGCGGGCATTTCTACGACCCGGCCATGAAGGGCAGCCATTCGATCAAGAAAGTCCTCCCCGTCGTCTGGAAGAATCCTGCCATCCAGAAACTCTTCCCCAAGTACGCGTTCGATCAGCACGGCCAGCCCGTGAAGAGCCCGTACGATGCCCTGCCCGCCCTGACCCTGCAGGATTCAAAGGACAACGCCCTGGACCTGTCCAAACTCGACGAACTCGACATCGTGAAGAACGGCCCGGGAGCCATGCTCGCATACGAGCACGTCCGCTATGGCCTCGCCGCCGGCGACCAGGCAGCCCGCCGCTCCATCCGCCGGCAACTCATGCGCTATTGCGAACTAGATACCGCCGCCATGGTGATGGTGTGGAAGTATTGGCTCGGCTGAAGCCGAGCAGAGTTGATCAGTTGATCGGTTGGCCAGTTGGCAAGGGAGACAAAACGCGCGAGGGGCACGTGGGCACGGTCACACGGGGACATGAGGAGAACCAAATACTTCGGGTGGCAGGAATAGTTTTTACGGGTAGGGTCAGCACTGCGTGCTGCCCTTGGCGTCCTCAGCTGCGACAAACATCCAAGCAGACAGGTCGTGCCTAAATCTAACTTCAACAAATCCGAACTACATCTACGCGGTCAGCGTCCGCACCTGATCAGCAACGGCCTGATCCATTCCCCGGACCCAATTCAACCGAAACGGGCGGGGTCGATGCCGAACATGCCGACGCGGAGTCCGCGCTCGCGCATCTGACGTAACGCGCTGCGCAGAAGAAGCAGAATAGCGATGAGGTTCAGGAAAGGGACCAAGATCAACATCGTGAAGTAAAAGGCGAGCTGCGGGTAAAGCAGTTTGGCCAATCGATAGAAACGGTAGATCAGCAGGCCGACCCCAAGCAGCGGGAAACCACACGCCAGTAGCAGGAAAACCAGACTCGCGGCCTGACACACCCCAAGACTCACCGAAAAACCGGCGACCTTTGCTTCGACGAAATTATCGCTCGGAGAATATTTATGGGCAGGAATCCACTCTACTACAACTCTCGCTGGCTGTTCGGTATAAGGATAATAACTCGACGTGGTAGCAGGATACTGGCGCTTAACCCAGATATCGCATTCTTCAAAATACATGAAACCGCTGAGCCAAGAGACCGGCAGGATTGCGAGCAGCAGGAAGAAGAGCGCCCTGATCAGGCCGAGATGGCTGGCAGCCAGCATCTTCATGGGACCATCGTAGAAACCATGGGGGGCCGGGGATTCGTTCATGATTCTGCCTAAAATTTCAGGTTTCTTGTGGCAATATTCAAATCACCAAACGCCATTCGGCCGCGCCTGGGCATCTTGGAATCTACGCGCGCGGCTACCTGGTCGCCCTGGTCTGGCTAACGACGGCATCCGTGAAGGCCTTGGCACGTTCGATGCAATGGGGAAAACCTTTCTGGTCGGTCCACTGGACGAACACGACCAGCAGGGACTCGGCGCAGACATAGGTGGAAATCAGCACTGCATCTTTACTACCCACGCCAACGGTGAAGGACCGAGGGCTTTCAGCGATGAGGCCAACCGGGCCAATCTGCTCGGCGGCCTCGGCAAGCGAGACCTTCAACGGGGAAACGGCGCCGCCACCATCCTTGGCCACCCGGGCCTGCACGTCCTTGAGACGATCAGCCAGGGCACGCTTATCTCTCGTGCTTGCGAGCGCGGCGTCTCGTGCCGCCCTCAGGAAGCCGGCATCACAGGCCTGACTGGTGACGACGATCATCGAGCGCAGACCCTGGCGGTCCTCGGACTCGGTCGTGGGTCGGCCTGAAGTCAGCTTCCGACGATACTCCGACTCCAGGACGAAGAAGCATTGGGTGAAGCGCATCTGCTTGCCCATCACGGCCTGGACGTAGGCCGTCGCCCCTTCTACCGGAGGCACGACCCCGGCTTCATCTCTTTCCAGCGGGAAAGACAAACGTGCCCCGCCGACTTTAAGCGGCACGGCGTCTGTGTTGGACGACTGGGCCAAAGCCCCTTCAGTCGAGAGCAGCGCCAGCAGGAAGAAAATCCCACCGACGAGGTTAAATGCTTTCATACCGTCATGCGGTTAAATCCGACGTTTTGGTCTTGGGGGAATGGGCACGATGACGGCATCGCTTAGCTTAGGCGTAGCCACGAATGGCTCGCCTCTCAAAATGCGACGAGCGGAGAGACAGTCGAGCTTAGGCGTCCCATCGGATGGCTGCATCGGGCAGTCTGCAGTCAGCAAACGTAGCATAAGTGCCCTCTCGCTTGGAGCGACAACCGCCGCACAACTCAAGAGCTTACGTGCTTCTTCGATCCATCGAGCGGCGTTTACACCTTGGCAAAGCTCCTGAAGATGCCCAGCTCCACCCGCCGCGGACTCGAACACGACAATGTCGTTGGTCGCACCCGCCTCGAGGATGGAAATCTCTCGAACATCCAACTCCAGCAAACGACAGGCAGCCAGTCGCAGGGCCTGCGCAAGTGCGTTAAGGGCATTCTGGCCATAACCGACGTACTCTTGGGTAAGCCTGAAAATGCAGGCGTTGGTCTTCTGGTCTGCCCCCAGATGAATGTTCCTGAGAACAGTAGGCTGAGCCGGACGCATACATCGCTGAGTCCGTTCGGAACTTAGCGGGGTGTGGAATCTGAAACTCTGAGATAGGCCGATAGTCGGATCGCCTGGTCCGGCGGAATTACGTTCGGACTCAGCATACCCGCAGGCATGGCAGATCGCATAACCACGGCCATGCTCACCAGAACTCAAACCGAAGATCTCTACCTCCGGATCAAACGTGCAGGCCAAATGAGAAACACCCCCAAAGCCCTGCAAATCGGCAGACGGCACGACAACGGACACACCACCGAGCAACAAACGGACATGGCCGACCGTATTGACCTTACCGTGATAGCTGGGCGGCTCAGAGGCAGAGGTAGTATAGCCATGCCTCGGGATAAGCAGGACCCCGGACACATCGACGTCACCTTCAGGAAGGGGCAAATCAGAACCCGGAGTACGGATCCGCCTGACCAATCCTCCGTTGACGACTCCAAAGTTATACTGAGCGCCTAGGCCGAAATCATCCGCCTTGGCGTGCGCCAGTCCCGTCCAATGCAACAGCAGGCCGTTTGACTTCACATACCTTCCGCCGGCCAGGATGCACGACCCAGGCACGTATTCGCGAAGAGCCTGCAGGCTGCTACGTTCGAGTTTGGTCCTGTGCTCCGAAGGCTCGTTGCCGGCCCGGAAAGAATACGGCTCGACGACCTTCAAGGAGTTAAGACCGATCGGGAAACCATATCTGGGTAATATGCCGGCCTCCGATAATGAGCTGATGGTAGTTTCGCTAAAAAGCATCCTGGCCTGGGCGTGGATAGCATTCAAGCGCCTGACCAAAGAGGCCGCGTTATCCGATTTAGGGGCAAGGTCCGCACGGATGCCAATCCACGACTCCAAAAGCTGATCATATTCCTGACGCCATGAAGTGACGGCGGCATTTAGTGATTTCCGAAGGTCAGCGACCAATGCCCCCCCTCCGTCAGCCTTGATTTGCTCGACATAGAAGCCGTTCCCGGAGCCAAGCAGCTTGAGCTGCTGAACACAGCGGGAAAGGTCTAGCGTAGCCAGCCAATGGTCTAATTCCGGATAAATCGCAGGATGACTTGCCCTAGGCTCCAAGATGCCTGTCGCCGATTGAGCACGTTCGATCTCAGGGACGCCACAGAACACCCCCATCCTCTGGTAGGCGTTCATTGCTCCGGTGGATGCATTCGGGCGTGAGCGGAAAAACTCGTTGATCAGGAAGGCAAAGAGATGCCTACGCATGATCGCATCCCGACCAAGCAGCACCGTCGGCTTCCGAAGCGGGCGCCCCAGAAAGTCTCCGAAATCCAAGAACACCTCTCGCTCATAAGTGGAGCCTCGGCAGAATGTGGTGACCAAGGAAGAGCCGTCCGCACGCCTACCCGCTCGGCCAGCTCGCTGCAGATAGTTAGCTTTCCCCGGAGGGACGTTACCAAGCAGCACTCCCTTGAGGCCGCCGATATCGATGCCGAGCTCGAGAGTAGTCGTCGAGCTCAGGAGATTTCGCGCGCCGACCTTGAAGAGATCCTGGATGCGCCGATTTTCCTTGGGATCAAGCTGAGCAGTATGCTCTTCCGACCAAATCCCCATCTGAAACACCGGCGAAAATCTGGCGGCATCACGGAATCGCCTGAGCCTGGGGTGCACGTCTAGCTCAGGCTGGGAGACAGGGTGAAGCTTGGTGTCAGTTGGCGCGCCGGGATAAGTATCAGCGATGTTGCGGGGAACAACCTGAAGGGTCTTTTCGCACCTGAAGATATCGACCGCCGGCTCGAACACCAACGCACAGAGCCTAATCCTGAACGCCGGGGCGCTGTCGCGAGATTCAATTTCACGGCTGCCCTTCTCCAACCAAGGGAAGTCATGGCCGTAGATTGCGTCAAAGGCCGCCCCAAGAAGGACCAAAGGTTCAAAGATACCCCCGTTCGCGTCCTTTAATTCCAGATTGGAAACGACCTCATGCGTGAACTTGTAAAAAGTCGATTGCGGCGTCGCGCACAGACGACTGAGCCCGCCGGGGCCTCGCTGATCTTTGCATATCCACTTCCCCGGACGAACCTCCCCGCTGACCATGTCATCAGCGGCACCGGGAATCCCTTCCAAGGTGATGATGGCGCGCGACCTCATCTGGTCGAGCAACCCCGCGAGATAATCAGGCCAGAAGGGCTCGAATCGTTCGAGGCTTTCGGAACCGAATCGTATCCTGATGTCAGCCGGGATCCGAGCTTGGGTGATTCCGGGATAAGTCACCTTGAGGAGACCTGCTGACTCCAAAGATGGCGTGGGCCACCTGGGGCGCTGCCAGAGGCAGTTTCCTAGGACCTGCCCGAGGAGGTCTGCTACGTTGTGTTTGTTGTCTTCGAAGAGACGTTGGTTCCAGTTAGCTGCGCGATGGGCTGCCGCCTGTTCACGCGCGAATAACTGCGCGTGAAGGTTTCCCTGCCTCACCTGTGCGATGATTTGATTGACGTTCTTCTTGCCCAGAAGGACTTCACGTTGCTCGGCGAGAATTCTACGAAGCTGATCATTGGTCGCGGAATCGGCGATCATTCGATCGAGCCCGGCGATGCTCTCCGCCGTACCGACATCCCTCACGAAGGCATCGGTGATCATCTTACGCACGATCCACTCTTCATGACGCGCCCCCAACTCGCAGCCGAGCTTCGCCGCCTCCTTTCGATTATCGCTGAAAACGAGCAGTCTGCGACCTTGACCGGGCTTCCAATCACGGCTGTCACCCGCATAAGGCGGCATCTCATGAAGGATATAACTGGTGGCGGCGCTCAGGTAGAAGCCCGGAGCGTTCCAGAAATAATCGAGCCTCGAGACGTCATCCACTACGACGGCATAAAGCGGAACAAGCCCAGGTGCCTGAAAACGGCGGAGACTTCCCGTCTCCGGATCAAAGTACTCGGTGGGTTCCTGGCCGACATCACGCGGCGAGGCCTCATAAGCCCCCAGCTGCACGTCCGAACTTCCATGTCCGCGTCGAAACGCTCCAGGAAGCTCGCGCAATACGCGTTCTCCGTTCCTCGACTCGTATAGGCCGACCAGCAATGCCCGCCCCGTCTGGCGCTCTCTCGCGAGCGTCAAAGCATGGCCTTTCATTTCGGAATAGGGTGAGACAAATGAGAAATTCAGGCCGTCTGCGTATGAGATATCACCGCCGAAAAATGAGACCGAGATCCCATCCGGAGGTCTCAGCATATAATGAATTCGGTTTGGTAGATGCGGCAGCGAGTCCAGACGCTCTCTAGCCATGGCTCCATAAGTGAGCAGCTTCTGCGTGGCCTTCCTGAGGCGCGGGTCGTCATCGCCCCACACCCCCTTGGTAAGTTCTCCAATCGATAGCCGCCCCTTTTCATGCAACAATTCGAGAGCCTTGGTGAACTCAACGGAACCAAGCAGGCAATCATGCAAGGCTGGACCGACCTGGGCTATCGTCGCTGGCAAGGTTAGCCCAAGCCATGCGAGATCAGCCGCCAGCCATTCTCGCGTCGAAGGCGTAAGTTCGGTCAGACAGTCTTCGCCGTTGCGTTCGTCGATCGCGCGAAGGTTCTGATCGATAGGTGACTCGGCGAAAGCAGCCACGTCGACACAGCGTCCACGTACCGCCGGAAAAACCGGCTTGGCGGACTTACGACCGACGATCAAGCGGGTGGTGTCATCAGGCTTGCTGAAAAGCCTGGAGGCGAACTCACGGACAAGTTCCCTGTCGTCGTCCTGGATGGTCGCCGAGGTGGCGAAGGCCAGGACATCTTCCGGAGCCCTACCTGCTCGCACGAACGCACGCCTAAGCAGCAAAGAAAGTTCGGCAGCCAGGTTTCCGGTGTAAAGGTGAGCCTCGTCCAGCACGATCGTCTTAAGATTCCTTCCGAAGAACACTCCGTCCTGAGGGCGGCAAAGCATGTACTCCAACATCGAATAATTTGTGACGAGTATCTGCGGACATCTCGTCGATCGGGGCTCCAAGCTCCTACCGGACTCATCTTGCAACCCTCGGGCATGCTGGCGCGAACGAAATGTCCATGGCCGCCCGGCAGGAACCTGATTGGCGTCAGCCTTCGCCGCGTCTTCAGGCGTCTCGCTGGTGAAATGGAAGGCCGTGATACGATCCTGCCCCTTCAGCCAAGCCATCAGCCTATCGACCTGGTCCGTGACCAAGGCATTCATCGGATAGAGAATGATCGCGGATACGCCCTCCCCTTCCGTCGGAGGATTCCGATAAAGCTCGTCGAGCAACGGCAAAAGGAAGCACTCGGTCTTACCCGCTCCCGTCGCCGCCGAAACCATGACCGTCGGCTTGACGGCAGCAGCATACCCTTCCTTAGCGGCTTTGATGCTGCCGAGCTGGTGGGCGTAGGGCGCCCTCTCTCTGGGAAACACGCCAGCCGTGTCGAGCTGCGTCACCAAGTCACGAGAGATGACGCCGGTCCGGGCAAGGGATTCCAAGCTATCGGGTTGCGAGGCAGGCGCAAAAGCCCCTTCGATCCAAAGTTCGTTCGCCAAGCCTCCCTCCGCCGCCGGCCCCGACCAGAGGCGACGCAAGGCGTCATGCAGGTGAGGGCGTTCAAGAAAGTGCGACTGCAGCGCGAACTCCACGAGCTGGTCGCGGACATGCTCGCTGGATTTCAATGCGTCGATAAGGCTCATAGTATTCTCGAGAGGTAATATTGCTTGGGAACGTTAAAAGGCATGCGCTCGCCCAATCCGAAAAGAACCTGCTGGTTTCGTTTCGTCAGATCCCCACCAGTGGCATCGGCCCGAAGATTTTGACTGAAAAACATCGAATCGAGGTTGGAACCAGCGATCCTTCCGAGGTTATCGTAATCGCTTCCAGACACTCCGAGTTTCTGCCTTAACTCCGTCCTCCACTGCGCAAAGTCGGTCCCGGTATTGGCGTGAGTGAGATACCTGGTGACGACATCTTTGGCCAATAACGGGGAAATGGAGGCGAGCTTGTTTACGATTTTGAATACATCCGTAAATCGCTCCTTCAGACTGCCGGGCACGGCGTCGGGCATCAAAGCTTTCCAGATCACATGGGCATCTTCGTCGGAAAGATTCCTGCAGGATCGACGCTCAGAGCCCTCGTAACAAAGCCCTACCGCATCAAGCCAGCTGGAACGACGGGCAGTGTCCTCCTCGAATGGAATCTCTGCGGAGCTGCGTGCGGGGATAATCAGTCCGGCCAATGCCTCTATCGTCGAACGCCGCAGCCATGAACGTACCACTGGCAAGCTGTATTCACAAAGGATAGGCGCCTTGGTAGCCGTGATCAAAGCAGCATAGGCAGCTCCAGCACAAGGGTCCTCCATCGCAGCCTCCTCAGCCACGAGGAAAAGCTGAAAAGCCTTGTCCCGCCCGATCCGGTTATGCCAGACACCGACACGCATGCCACCAAAGGTGGCAACCACGCAAAGAAGATCACGCGATTGGACTGCGCCAGCTGCCCGCAAGGTCAACGCATAGGCGCCTGGCACCCAGCTGCACTCCAACGAAACACACTTCGGTCCTTTGGTATAGGCATACCATTTGACTTCACTGACGTTGATGGAGGGATTGCTTAACTGCACTTCCAGGCTCAGGTCAGGAGCAGTCAGCGAAGGTTTGCATTTGTAGATGATCCCTTGATCGAGACATCTCTTGGCCAAGGTATGCGTTTCCTGGGTCTCGTTAAACAAACCGGACCAGAGCGTCAGAGGTTCTCCAAGGCCACGAAGCCCGGAAGGCTTGAATCTTTGGCGAGGGCATACGCCGACGAATCGGTTACCTTCGAACAGAAGCGGCGAGCCTCCGTCGGGCAAGGCCCCCACCCTCAAGTCAGGCGAGGTATCATTGCCCACATAGAGTCCATTGAGCGGCATACCCTCTCCATGGGCCGACTTCAGCCAGACAAAGCTGCGCGGGGCCACGTCGATCTTCCTTCGCACCAATCCCTTCATCCCGCTCGCAGCATGTATGGCGCGAATCGTGATCAGCATCGGATTCATAAGCTGATCTTGGCTCAAAAGGACCTCCGCAGGTTGCCCGTTGCCATCGAGTGCAAGCTTCTCACGCCCAAGCCAGACAGATTCTAGCTCAAAACCAGGCTTCAAGACCACGCTCACGACGCAGCGGATACTAGATGACGTGTCGACACCTTGGACGGTGTAGGCGTCGACATCCTCGATGACGCGCATCGCAGAACTGGCGCTCGGGAGATCCCAGATGACCTCTCCATCGCTCTCGACCGTAAGATCACCGTCCTCGTCCGCGAAAACGTGGGTGTACAAAGTCCAATTAGGGTCAAGCTGGTGACGCGCGCTGAATTTCCCCTTGAGTTTACAAACCGAAGGCATGATGAGCTGCAAACCTGCGGCCACATCACGATTTACCAAGGGGGAATCAGAAGAAAGCCTGCGACCTCGGGCACTGAACACCTGTACCCACTCAGCTGGATCCCATCCGATCAGCTGCTGACTCAGGATAGCCTGGGGGGAACCCTTTCTCCTGACCGCAAACAGCAGAGGCGATGAGGCGTCTCCGAACGAAACCTCAATGCGCTGAGGGTATGCGGTGAACCCCTGACTGGGATCGAAGCTAACATTCGCAAGGTATCGTCCATCGATGGTCGAAACCTCAAGGGGAGACTCAGGCAGGCCGATCGAACACAACCCCTCGATGGATGTAGAAAAGTGCGCCACGCCCTCCGACACGACAAGTGCGAACGGAGTCATGAACTCTGGTTCAAACCCAGCCCCTTCGCCTTCGGTGGCTGTAGATTCAGCAAGAGCGGCCTGTTTGATGGCCGCAATGGAGTCAGGCAAAACCCAAGGCGAGCCAAGGAGTTCTCGGTCCAAGATGTTTTCTGCGACATTACGAGACCGATAACGCGACAAAAGACCGAAGAGATGGACGAAGCTTTCGCTCTTCAACCCGGGATCGGACCCTCGGCCAAGCAACATCTTGACCGGCTTGGTCATCGTGTGATGGTTCGTCAGCCAATCCTGCAGATGCGCGGCGACTCCGTTGGATGTAAAACCGACCTGCAGTTTTCCCGTCATGAACCAATGGGAGCCCTCTTCTTCTCGCGACTGCCTCAGACCAAAGACGTCAGCGGCCGTGGCCAGGATCTCTCGATGGGCCGCCGTAGGATGCCCATCAGAAAGGAACCAACCATGATGGGCCCGATGCCAGGGAAGCCTGGCGATCTCAGGCCAATAAAGGTGCTCGCGACCATGGCGACGAGTATGCTCAGCGTAGAGGAGATGCAGGACCAAGCCGACGACCGCCTCATCTTTGTGTCGGTGCGCAGGATCGAGTCGTCGTCCGAACTCGGCGAAAGCATAGTCTAGCTTGGTGATTGCCGGGTCAGCCGAGATCCAATCCCGTAGTCGCTGATAGTCCGCTTCGTCCAGCCCGCATTCGACAGTCGAAAAAGGGCGAGTCAGTCTCGTAATGACAGCGTGAGCAGCAGCGAAGGCCTTACCGGTAAATTGTCCGTCCAATGCATGCGTGCTGATTAGACCCATGTTTATATCAAAGGTTAAACCACATATGACTCGTCACAGCCAGAAAGATATCTAAAAACGCACAAGATGTCTAAACTAACCATCAAGCTGCCCCCGAAAGTCGACCATGACAACACGGCCGAGCTGATCGCGGCGCTCGCGCCAGGAAGAGCCCACTCCGGCGAAGTCCTTGTGGATATGTACGATGTCACCAGCTACCAACCTCACGCCATCTGCATGCTGGCCGCCCAGCTGGATTACTGGAACGAAAAGGGTGCCTACGTGGAGATTAGGCAGAAAGATGGCTCTGAGATCTCCAAATACCTCGGAAAAATCGGCCTGCTCAGCAATCAGTACCACACTCAGGCCAAGCTGATCGATTGGCGGAAATCCAAGGATTACGTCCCCATCGAAGTCATCGAAAACGGCTCTCGCCCCGAGAGCGTAGCCGATGCCTTGGCCGGCTCAGCCGCCGAAAAGGCGGGCTCTGATGACGAAGTGCGCCAGCTGATAAGGTACGCGGTCTTCGAGTTCCTGATGAACGTCAAACAGCACAGCCGGGCCGCCGGATTCATCATGTCACAGTACTACCCCAAGACCGGCCTTTATCACATCGGTGTCGCTGACTGGGGTATCGGCATCCGCCAAAGTTTCCTCGAAAGCACCTCTCCCTTCGTCAAAGGGATGGAAAATAGCGACGACGCCGGCTGGCTCGACAGCGCGATCCGGCCGAAGTTCTCAAGCAAGACCCACCTGAGAAACGCCAACGGAAGCAGGTCAGATAACCATGGCGTGGGTCTCTCCATCACCCGCGCCTTCACCCGGGAATGCCTGGGCAGATTCCAACTGGTCAGCCAATACGGGATGCTTGATCATGACTTTGTCTCCGCGATGAACGAGGCCAAGGACGAGCCTAGGAAAGCCACCATGATGGAGCATAGCTACAACGGGGTGGCCTGCAGCATCACCTTCAACCCTACGCTCTTCGGAAACACCACCTACCAGCAGCTCAGACGAGACGTGCTCAACCAACTCGGACTCGGCGGCAATGAATCCGACCTCGGACTCTTCGGATCATGAGCACAAGCCTGGAAGTCCACCTACGCTCTCGCTTCGATACCACCTTCCTGGGCGATGGCAGCGAGGGGAACCGTTACTGCACGACGGTCGTGGCGCCCGTCCTAGAGGCGGGAGGCACTGTCACTTTTGATTTCGAAGGAATCGAAGGCATGACCGACTCATTTGCGAACGCCTCTTTTGCTAACCTTTTTGAAAAGCATCGCGGACTCATCGGCACCCGACTCATTTTCAAAGGCTGCTCGCCACTCGTTAAGGACTTCCTGGCCTCCGCATTGGCGATGGCCAGGTCTCGAGACAACCAAGCATAAAGCTTAACCCTCTAATCACGAGCAGTTAAGATAGCGCACCCTTTACGAAGCGCCATCTGAATAGGCCGTCAGCGGCCAGCTCAAGCGTTTGGGCAGATTGAACCAGCTGGCCTCAAGCTTCAACCTCGTCGGCGGAGTCTTCCGCCTCGGCTCCATCGGAGTCAGCATCAGGAATCTGATCACGCAGGAGCCTGCCCAGAGGTGTCGATGAAACGATCAGCTTCTTGCGAGCTGCGATGAAATCGTCAAAGCGCTCGGGCACCCACAAAGACTTGTCGAAGGGAATCGCATGCCGTTCGCAATGAGCCTTAAGGGTATCTTCATCAAACTCCCTGAGCCATTCGACCAGAGTCTTCTTCCCCTTAGATTTGTTATCAGCCTCGCTCAACACGGTCAGGTTTGCCAACTGATTGACGTCCTTCAAATCGCGGGACTTAAGCAGAGCCTTGGGGATGATGTGGTCGATGTTGGTCCCCGACATCTGTTCGAAATCAATCCCCACAACGACCTTGCTCAGGGCAAAGTAGACCATCGCACTCTCCTTGTAAGAAATATTCCAAATTTTTTCCGATGTGAAATCGATGTTTCGGTTCGCGGCCTTCAAGACACCGAAAACCTTCTCCAAATCGAAGCCGCCGCACATCGAAGCTGCGAGTTTATCCAGAAGGTCGTCCTTACCGTCGCTGAAACTGCGCGCCAGCGAAGTCCTTAGGATATATTCGGCCGCCTGCCTCTTGTCGAATGCGTTCCACTGTGAGATATCCATGCCACTGCGCATCGTGATCAGGGGGAGCAGCGAGTTCGCGCTGACAAGCGATTTCCTCGAGCCAACAGGGGTGCTCGACTTCAGGAAAGAGACGACGTCCGCGAACGACTTGGTGATGGAATTCCACTCTTTCTGCACCTCCTCGAGCACGCCAGGTTTCTTGAACTTCTTGACGCTGTATTCAGCCCCTTCACCGATGCACATGAGGGTCGCCTTAAGGATGTAATCCCTACCGAAATCGAAATCATTGGCGGCGAGCTCTTGCTCGAGGGCGCTGAGCTTGGAGTAAGCCGGCTCCCACTTCGATGACAGCAGCGAAAAGAGCAGGTCGGACTTGTTCAGCTTGGTCCCTCCATTGTTCGAGCGAACGAAGATCTCGACGATGTCGTCTTCGGACATCTTCTCGGACCCATCCTCGATGGTTTCATCAATTGAAATATAACAAAGGTAGCTGTCGTCGGAAAGACGGGTCTTGAAGACTTCAATATTCTCGGAAATCTGTTCCAGGCACGGCGTCAGGACTTCAGGGTCTTTATCGACTATCGACCTTGCCATCTTGGTCGCACCGACCGCACCGGACTGAGAAAGCGTCCTGACCGCAATCCAGCTATGGCCGGCCGGGGGTTTCTTGAAGAACTTGAACTCATAAGCAAGGTCATCAGATCCGGCCTTGTTCTCGCGCGTCGGCTCAGACAACAAGTTGAAGTAGAGCAGCTTACCATTGTACGAGCCGCGCATGCCGATCAGCAAGCTCTGCAGTCGCTGCTGTCCGTCGAGAATCACGTTCTTCGTCTTCACCGGGGTATCCTTCGTGAGGGAAAAGCTGTCACCCTTCTTCCAGTCTCGCTTGAACTCGCGGCTGCTAAGGTCCTTCCTCGTGCGCCAGACCATCAGGCTGCCCAGAGGATAGTTTCGCATGATCGAGTCGAAAAGCTTAACGATCTGCGACTCCTTCCAGACGTAAGGACGCTGGATAGCCGGAAGCACGTAGACGTCGTCCACGCTTTGCAGCTTAGAAACGATCGAGTTAACGCTTTCATTACGATTTGCCATGGTGAGAGTCTTATATCATTAATATTAAATACGGCAAAGGGTTATTTGAACGAGCCCGAAATGGGCTCCTCCAATGGCATAATGACACCACAAGGTGAAAAACCTACCGGATAATCGCTAGTGATCCCGCATCAGACCCCTACCCCGCGGCGACGGGATGAACCAACGGACCTCGAGCTTGGCTTGCCATAACAATTATTCAAACCGACCATTGCACAAACCCATGAGAAGTTATTACCGCGTGATGCTGGGCAAGAAGAGCTCTCATGCGGAGCTATGTCTCAATGATGGCTTCATCGGGGCTGACTTCGGGGTAGCGCAGAACCTGACCGAGAGCCTCAAACTGGACTGGAAGGATTTCGGGAAGAATGTCGCACCTGTTTATGCGGCCAAGCGTCCAGATAAGTCGAAGATCGCCGCAGGACTGGCCTGTGGGGCCCTTTGGACCATCGGAAAGGGCATGCAGGCTGGTGACATTGTCCTAGCCCCTGACGGCGCAGGAGCTTACCGAGCCGCCGAGGTCACTGGGGACTATTCCTACGCTGCCGGAGAGCCCCTCCCCCACCGCCGACCAGTCCGTTGGCTGGATGTCGTCATTCCTCGTCAGGACATGAGCGAGGGCCTCCTTGGTTCTGCGGGCGTACCGCTGACAGTCGTCGGCCCTAACGCCATCACCGCGCATGCGGTGGAGATAGAAAGGCTCATCGCCGCGGTCCCTGCTTCCCGCGCCCCGCAGTCAGACACCATTCAGCCTGCCACTGACACCAGCTTCGCCCTGGAGAAACACCTGGAGGAATTCCTGGTGAGCAACTGGAAGTACACTGAATTAGGGCAGGAGTATGACATCTACGACGGTGGCGACGGGCTGGTCGGCCAACAGCTGCAGACTGACACTGGGCCGCTGGACATCCTCGCCATCAGTAAGGATAAGCGTCGGTTACTCGTTGTCGAACTCAAGAAAGGCCGCGCCGCCGATGCCGTAATCGGACAGGTCCTCCGCTACATGGGATACGTCAAGGAAGTGCTGGCAGAAGCCGACCAGACCGTCCTTGGCGTAATCATCGCCAAAGAAGACGACACCCGGATACAACGGGCCCTATCCATGGCGCCCAACGTATCCTTCTACCGCTATCAAGTCAGCTTCCGCCTTCAAAAGGCCTAAGGTGCCACTTCTAGCCTAACCTCGAAACTGAGCCTTACAAATAGGTTAGCGGGCAAATCATAAACATTGGGGAATCTAAGTAGATCGATCTTGCCACGGGGCATGATTTGGGATTGATCTGGGGGCGACCGGGATCAGCCCCTCCAGACCATGCCCCCTTCTAAAACTAAAAAGCCCCCCTCGCGCCCCCTTAAAATAGTCCTAGATTTAGGGCGCAAGGTCATAGATGCCTTCAGAACCAGAGAGTCAGAGCAGGCAAAGGAGCCCAAGGCCGTCCTTAAGATGCCCAGCAAACCCTACAGGGTTGTAGAGCTCTTCGCCGGCGTAGGCGGCTTCCGAATCGGCCTTGAAAGCGTCCTAAAGGGCAAGGCCTTCAAGGTCGTCTGGAGCAACCAATATGAGCCCGGGAGTTCCAAGCAGTGGGCCTCACGTGTCTACGAGTACGCATTCCCCAATGAAAAGGGAAACAAGCACTCCAACAAGCTCATCGAGGATGCGATAAAAGACGGAGAAATCCCCACTCATGATGTGCTAGTCGGAGGCTTCCCCTGCCAAGACTACTCAGTAGCTAAGCCAAACAATCAGTCCAAAGGAATTGAAGGCAAAAAGGGCGTCCTCTGGTGGTCCATCTACGAGATTGCCAAGAAGCACGAACCTAAGTTCCTCATCCTGGAAAACGTTGACCGTCTTGTGAAGTCCCCCGCCAAACAGCGAGGTAGAGACTTCGCCATCATGCTCAAATGCCTGGCCGTCCTTGGTTACGTGGTCGAATGGCGCGTGATCAACGCCGCCGAATACGGCATGCCTCAGCGTCGCCGCCGAGTCTTCATCGTAGCTTATAAGGCCAAGCAAGATCTTGGGGAACTGAGAGCTATGCAGTCGCCCGAGAATGTCCTTCTAAACGACGGAATCCTTGCGCGCGCCTTTCCAGTCCAGACGACCAAGCCCGAAGCCATCATCGAGGATGCCGACGAAGAATCCGAAGAGGAATCCGAGAAGAAGACCCAACTGGAACTTTTCGAAAAGGCTAGCTGGAGCCCCGACCATACCATCATCGAGGGCGAACCACACGAGCTGACAGAGAACTTCAACAAAGGAAACATCAAGCATGACCCATTCAAGAGCGCGGGCTTCATGATACCAACTAAATCAAGGAAACCGGAAGTGTGGACGGCCAAGGTATACCCTAGCCATAAAGGTACGCGTATCAACCTCGGGGACTTACTGACCCAGCCCGAAGAGAAGATCCCGGAAGAGTTCATCATCGATAGCAAGTCGCTCAAATCCTGGATCTACCAGAAGGGCAACAAGACCGAGACACGCACCAACTACCTGACAACCTTCAGCCATATCCTGGCATTGTTCGAGAAAGCAGGTATTAAGGCCAAGCTGAGCAATTCCCAGAAAAGAACCTGGGGCAAAGTCCTCGCCGAATATTGGAAAGAAAACACATCGCCAGGAAAACCCGTCGTCATCACCGACGAAGAAAGTGGCAAGCAAGTGAACGTCCCTTGGCAGCTCATCGCTGATACGCGCTTCGATTATGAGTTCAAGGAAGGCCCACTTCCAATGCCCGACCCGCTGGATCGGCCCTTCCGGACCATCATCACATCGGAAGGTGGATCATCGCCATCCAGGTTCAAGCACGTCATCTGCCGCGAATGTGCCAAGCACTGGGCAAAGAAGCACAAAGTCCTCGACCATGACTGCGTCAAGGCAGGCAAGTTCCGTCGCCTAACCCCGGAGGAGCTGGAAAAAGGTAATATGTTCCCGGCAGGACACACCCGATATTGCATGATTGATGGTAAAAAAGTTGAGGTGGACCCGAAACATCGCGCTTTTTTCATGGGCAATGCCCTTGTAGTGGGAATCGTCCAGCGCATAGGGAACACCCTAGTTAAGGGTTGAGGTGTAATACCTATAGACCACTCTTTAAGAGTGGCACGAGAGAAACTGTTCGAGCGTAATTCTGATTTCACGCTAAACGACCCCCAGTCGCTCCTGCGATGGGCACTATGGCTTAGGGGGAAATCACTACGAGACTCCTTAAACGAATTAAACCCGAAAAGGCGGAGCATCGCGCTTGTTGCTGCTGAAAGCTTTGCCAAAGCAGAGATACGCCCGGACGGAACTTTCAAAGGTCCCAAGGGAATACTTGGCGTCCTTACCGAGATCATCCACTTCGGCTTAGCACCAGACAACGCCGCCACGGCAGACCTCAAAGAGGCTGGGCTCGAGCTAAAAGTAACGGGTTTGGTAAAAAATAAAAACGGGATTCGTGCCAAGGAGAGACTCTCCCTAGGCATGATTGATTATGGCAAATGCATCAGAAGCAGTAAATCATTCGAAGACGACACAGAGATACAAAAGTCCCTCAACGGGATGCTTTTAATGACTTATTGGTACAAGGCAAGAGAAGCGAATCCGCTGGACCTTGTCTTTCATGAATCGATTATCTGGAAGCCGCTAGGCCAAGAGAGGATGAGGATTCGCCAAGACTGGAACTTCATCCAGGGATGCATTCGAAGTGGAAACGCCCACATGCTGAGCGAAAGATACGCATATGCGCTTGGCGCCCCCCCAAAAGGAGCCGGGAAAGACAATGATTTTCAGGCGCAACCCATAAGACAACCGACGGATCATCAACAAACAGCTAAACAATTCATATCAATGGGAGTCGAAGAAGAAATGGCGTCGTACGTGGCAGAAGATTTTAAAGAGCGGAGCAAACGGCCGGGGAACAGCACCAAGGGGTACGCTCTACCCAAAGACCCAGCATTCGCGAAGCAGATTGGCCCCTTCCCTGCCAGGCGCCGCTGCTACTCACTCACAAATAGCTATCTAACGAAAATCATTAGAGCGAACCTATCCAAGTGCCAATGACTGGAAGAATCTACGAAACAGGCGTGGACGAAGGTGATCCTGAAGCAATCCTAGCGCGTGCAGTTAAACTAAAAGAATCCGGAAGCCTAAGGGCATTCCATGATTCGCTTAGCGTCGGTGCGAAGAAAGAACTGAAGCCTCATCTTGTCGGCTACCTAGATGCAAAAATGAGGAGAAAAAGCGGGGATAAATCAAAGTCTAAAAAACAAGCAAAAGGAGCCTTCGGCATCCTCGTTGAGAAGATTGTCTTCGGCAGAACGCCGAACAATAGGAGCGAAGCCGACTTTCCGCGCTGCAGGCTCGAGCTTAAGGTTACCGGACAGAGGCAAAAAGATGACGAGGCAAAAGAGAGGGTATCGCTATCTATGATTCCAAAAGAAATGATCCACGGGAAAAAGCCTTACCATAAGTCTTTAGATAATGACATAGCTTACCAGAAGTTTGGGCCGATAAAGAGCGCGAGAAGAGTATTATTTATAACGTATAAATATGAACCCAAGAAAGCATATATTGATGCAAGAATCACGGCGGCGTTCATTTGGAAACCCAGCGCGAGCCAGCGTAAATCCATGTTGGATGATTTCATCATCATCAGAAGGATGTGCGATTACGGCTTTGCTCACCGCATAGGTGAAGGCTTGGGCTTATTTATGGGAGCAGCAACAAAGAGTGCCGGAGAAGAGGAGGGATTCGAAAAACCTGCGGCGGACAATGATGTTGAAGCTCTCATGGAGACATTAAAAGCGGAGCTACACGCTCCGCAAAGATTCGACATATTCAGAAAAAAGGCGGATAAAAAACTGAAGCATGACGGGATGATTAAGAGGCGGTGCTACTCCCTTAAGCGCCGGTCCGTGACGGAGATCATTTCGGCACACATCTGACAGGCTAGAAGGCAATTCATCCATAGTCTCTGATCTCAATTCAAGAAGAAATAATCTTTTACGGGAAGAGTATCCTGCCCCGCGCTAAACGCATACTGAGGAAAACGCTTTAGATGCAGCTAAACCTCCCCTCGGAGTCGGGACACGAGGCACCTGAACAGCATGAGGTTTATTTATATTTAAAATATTACAATTGAGCCAGATATAACAGCGGAATAGAAATGCTCCATGTTTACCCCGCATGATTCCGCATGGTATGTCGCGAAAAAAGACACCTTCATCCGCGAGCAGCCCGAGCT
>JACCDO011897529.1_pt1 | contig 18918 bp, 18 predicted proteins | sample 7446101 | NCBI WGS metagenome assembly JACCDO01 (sample SAMN15323440, study PRJNA562643) | freshwater metagenome | isolation source: river surface water | place: USA:Blue River Watershed | collected 2017-08-16 | reverse complement strand
CTTCCAATTAAATTAGCGGCAGAGTCTTTTAATAAATTCACCTACCCTTTAAATACGGGGCTTAATCGAACTGCTCCCATTGCAGAGCTTTATTTTACTCCACAGTTGCCAGTTGTAAACGCAGATGGTTCTAAAACAATTTCATTTAAGCTTCAGTCTTCTGATTCTAGTTTTAAGGGAACTGTTACCCACCAATTCACCATTCGTCCTGATGACTACCAGATTGGATTGCGTATAGAACTAGTAGATGCAGAACAGCTCATAGCGGATCACAAACTCTCCATGGTATGGCAATACGAAGCATTAAAACAAGAGTCTGATATTAACTATGAAAAGCAAAATACACAGGTTGGTTTTATAGAGGATGGCCAATTTGACTATTTCACAATAGGTAATCGCAGCACCGTAGATTTCTCAAAAGTGGTTAATTGGGTGGGTGTCAGACAACGCTTCTTTTTTGCAGCCGTAAGTGCAACGAATGGCTTTACCAATGGACAGCTCAATTGGACCCTGCCAGCTGATTCTATTGGATCTGTTGTGCGAGCAACTGCTGCGATGAAACTAGCAGTTCCGCAAGGTGATAAAGCAGCTGTTGATCTTAGTTTTTATTATGGGCCTTCTGACTATCACATCCTCAAGAAGTATGACAATGGGTTTGAGAAAATCGTAAACCTGGGTCAAGGCGTCTATACATTTGTTCGCCCGCTTAATCAGTACATAATTGTACCCATTTTTGATTTTTTCAAACGTACTGCTGCAGGTAATATCGGTCTTGCTATTGCGTTGCTTACTTTGTTTATACGATTGGTAATTTCTCCATTAACCTACTCTAGTTATTTGAGTGGGGCAAAAATGAAAGCACTCCGTCCCGAAATTGCCAAGCTTCGTGAAAAATTTGGCGAGGATCAGCAAGCTATGAGTATGGAGCAAATGAAATTATTTAGAGAGGCAGGTGTGAATCCATTAGGAGGTTGTATTCCAGCATTACTACAAATTCCCATCTTTTTTGCATTGTTCAGCTTTTTTAATAGTGAAATTGCGTTGCGTGGTGCTTCCTTTCTTTGGGCCAATGATTTATCTGCCTATGACGCACCTATTCATTTTGGTTTTACCATCCCATTGTTTGGCGATCACTTGAGTTTATTCAATTTGTTGGCTACTGCTACCAGCATGATCATTTCTATTTACAGCATGAGTTTAAGCCCGGATCAGAGTAATCCGATGATGAAATACATGCCTTATATATTCCCGATTTTCATGCTATTCTTTTTTAATAGTCTTCCATCGGCATTAACCTGGTATTACACTGTATCCAATATTATAACGCTGGGGCTTCAATTTGTAATTCAGAATTATATCATCAATCACGATAAAATTTTGGCGCAGATTCAGGAGAATAGAAAAAAGCCAAAATCTAAATCAAAGTGGCAGGAGCGTCTAGAGCAAATGCAGGCTCAGCAAAAGAAGCTCAAAGACATGCAAGACAAGACCAAGCGGTAAATAAGTTTTGATCTTGTTGTACCTTCATAGGTATGAAGCGAAGTATTCAATTTTTTGTTCTTTTATTGGTTTCATTATCTGTGTTTTCCCAGCGCCGATTAACAGAGGCTACGCTTCGTTATTCTATTTCTTTGGCCGACACTACGGATCATAGTTTAAACGATTTATTTAAATCGGCACAATACACCTGTTACTTAAAAGGCATTAATAGCAGAACGGATTTAGTTACCGGTATGGGCAAGCAAACCACGCTTTTACTTGGAAAAAGTGGAACAGCCATTCTGCTTAAAGAGTTTGGGTCGCAGCGTTACCTATCTAGACTTACTGTTCCTCAATGGAATTTGTTAAATCAAAAATATGAGGATAGTAAACTGGAAATCACTGGGGATACCACTCGTTTACTTGGATTCTTGTGTAAAAAAGCAATTATAACGCTTCAGGATGGTACACGCCATGGAGCCTGGTTTACTACCGAGTTAATTCCAGTATATAGGGATTTTCAATTGATGGCAAAAACCTTACCCGGTTTACTAATGCAGTACGAGACAGTCATTGGCAAAAGTTCCGTGATTTATCGAATAGAAGAAATTAATTATAACCCAGTTCCACAAGCCTTATTTGATGTACCAAATAGTGGATACCGGCTGCTAGAATTTGAAAAGACGAACCAAGTAGAAAGGTAAGATTATTGTGCACGACGCAATGGCTCATTGCTTACCCCAATTTTAATGGAGTTAACTAGAACTTGTTTGCGTAAAGGAATGGTGAGTGTGAAGTTGCCCTTTTTAGCAGTTACTTCAGTATTTAATTCAATAACCTGAGGGCTTTTTGTTTCAAGAACGGTGTTACCGCGAAAGCTGTAACCAGATTTTAAAGAAAAGTTGCCATTAAAGCCAGTCACCTTTGCAGAAAGTAGTTTTTTGCCTCCCAGTGAAGATTTCTTTTTCCCAAGACCCAATGAAGCATTACCTGCCAGCGCAACGATAATTGCAATAGCAAATAACACTGTTTGTTTGGTGCTAATTTTTATGGATTTACTTCTCAAAAGCATAGCTGTTGCAAATATACCAATGTCTTTTAACAAATCCATGTAATAAAGTTTTGCCAAATGCACAACTGGGGATAAAAAGGAGCTGGAAACCCTTGGTTTTTAATGTAAATTGAACAAAACCATGGGATATGGCGGAGCTACCAAACAGAGAGGAAAAAGACGAGTTAGATGAACTGCTGGGCCAGTATGAGGAATTAAGGGAGGGGAGTGTGCAGTCTTTTTTGGAAGAGGAAGCCTTTGAGCGAATTATTGAGCATTTTCAACAAAAGGAAATGCCTGAAAAGGCTTTAGAGGCAGCGCTTATAGCTGTTGAGCGTTATCCGTATTCTTCGTCACTTCTTATTCGAAAAGCGGATGTTTTGGTTTTACATAGGAGGTATAAAGAAGCACTTCGCGTACTAGATCAGGCAGAAATTCTTGATAGCCGTGATATCAATATTTATATTCTCCGCACGGATGCTTACCTGGCTCTTGATCAACCTGAGAAAGCTGTTTCCTTATTGGAACGATCGTTGGGAAAATTTGAAGGGGAGGAAAAAGTAGAATTATTATTTGAGTTGGCAGACGTTTATGACGATTACGAAGATTTTGAAAAAGTATTTGACTGCTTAAAGGAAGTGTTGAAAGAAGACCCCTTGAATGAAGAAGCTTTATATAAGATTTGTTTTTGGACAGATTTTACGGGTCGAAATGAAGAAGGCATTCGGTTATATCAAGAGATTTTAGATGAGCATCCTTTTAGCGAGTTAGCTTGGTTTAACCTGGGGGCAGCCTATCAGGGTTTGCGATTATATGAGAAAGCAATTGATGCGTACAAATACGCTGTTGCCATTGAGGAAAAGTTTGATTACGCATACAGAAATATGGGCGATGCATTTATCAGATTGCACCGATATCGAGATGCGATTGAAGTACTTGAGCGCGTCCATGAATTAGCAAAGCCTGAGGACGTGATTTATGAAGCAATTGGTTATTGCTATGAAAAACTAAAACAACCTGCAATAGCTCGGCTTCAATACCGAAAGGCATCACACCTTCGTAAGGATGATAGCCGGTTGATTTATAAAATTGCTTGTACCTATTTTGCAGAAGCACAATGGGGTGCGGCCTATAAACAAATTGAGGTGGCGCTTCGAATTATACGAGGCGAGTTTGATTATCAATTGCTGGCTGGTCAGTGCTGTGAACAACTGGAAAGAATCCAAGAAGCCGTCGAGCATTATGTGATGGCCGTTCAACTCAAGCCTAAAAAAATGGCAGGTTGGGATGCATTAATACGCTGCCTTTTTGAGGCTGAGGCGTGGGATGATGCCTTAAAGCAAATTGATTTAGCACTCCATGCTACCAAGGGTAAAGCACTTTTCCTCTATTACCGTGCAGCTGTATTATTTGGAGCCACTCGAAACCAGGAGGCATTGAAACAACTGGAAGAAGCATTGATGAAAGATCCTAAACAAGTAAAGAAGTTCGTTTCGCTCATTCCATCTGTAATGCAGCAAGTGCAAGTGGTGGATCTTCTTGCTCGTTATAAACGCAAGAGGGGGGAGTGATATTGACGCAGATTACAGTAAATTTGCACAACTTTATTGTAAATCTACCTGCATGAATTACGTTTTAAGCCAGATGCCTGATCGGTTGACCAAGCCGCGTCAATCTGGATTGACGATGGTGATGGACAAGGGACTCAGTACCGAGGAAGCCCGCAATTTCATTAGTGTTTCTTATCCCCATGTGGATATTGTCAAACTTGGATTTGGCACCTCTTTCGTTTCTCCGAATCTTCGGGAAAAAATTGAGTTATACCAATCGCATCAGATTCCGGTTTATTTTGGAGGAACATTATTTGAGGCTTTTTTGATCCGTAATCAATTTGAGGACTATATAAGTGTATGCAAGGAGTATGGCATCAAGTATATGGAAGTAAGTGATGGATCTATTACCATTCCTCATGCAGAAAAATGCGGGTACATTGAAAAGTTAACCCAATATGGCACTGTACTCAGTGAAGTGGGAAGTAAGGACGCCGCACATATTATTCCACCTTATAAATGGATTGAGTTAATGCGCGCTGAACTTGAAGCAGGCGCAAGCTATGTGATTGCAGAGGCAAGGGAAGCCGGAAATGTTGGGATCTATAGAGGAAGTGGAGAAGTGCGTGAGGGGCTGGTACAAGAAATTCTCACGCAAATCCCAGGGGAGAAAATTATTTGGGAGGCGCCGCAAAAAGCGCAGCAGCTCTATTTTATTGAACTATTAGGCTGTAATGCAAATCTTGGAAATATTGCCCCTACTGAAGTAATACCGTTGGAAGCAATGCGTATTGGATTACGAGGAGATACTTTTCATTTTTATCTAGATAAAAGCGATAAATCCTGATGCGATTATTTGGTCTGATTGGCCAACCGCTCACTCATTCATTCTCGGCAAGCTATTTCAATCAAAAGTTTGCACAAGAAGGAAACTCAGATTGTCAATACCAGCTGTTTCCTCTTTCATCAATTAGTGAATTACCTGATTTACTAGCAAAATATCCAGATTTGGAGGGCCTCAACGTTACAAGTCCTTTCAAGCAACAGGTGTTACGTTATCTTTCAACTCATTCCATTCCTGTGGGATTAGACGCATGTAATTGCATTCGAATCAGAGACGGAAAGTGTGAAGGCTTCAATACTGATTGTATTGGGTTTGAAAAATCATTTTTGCCTCTGCTACAGCCCAAGCAACAAGCTGCATTGGTATTGGGGCAGGGAGGAGCAGCAAAGGCTGTTTTATTTGTATTGAAAAAAAATGGAATTCCTTTTTCTGTGGTAGGGCGAACTATTAAACCAGGTGTTGATCTAATGTATAGCCAGCTTACCTCTGCTGACTTGCAAACACACAACATAGTGATCAATACAACACCGCTAGGTACTTTTCCCAATGTAAAGGAATTACCGCCACTTCCCTATGAAGCAATTGGGTCAGGCCATGTTTTTTATGATCTTGTCTATAATCCAGCCGAAACCGCTTTTATGAAAGAAGGCATTAGACGCGGTGCACGTATCAAAAATGGAGCAGAAATGCTACAAATTCAAGCGGAAGAGAGTTGGAAGATTTGGAATCAGTGAGCAAGCTTTTCTTGAACATCCGATGGAAGAAAATCCATTTTTTTATTTTGATAGTCATAACACACCATACTAGTCATTGCAGCGGCTACTAGTTCTTTTTCAGTATGCTTTTCTCGCTCCATCTTGTAAATCAGATCAAATCCTTTACTTGTAAAGTTTAAGGCTGCTACAGAGACAAAAAGCGTGTCACCAAAAAAAAGTTCTTTTCTTATCTCAATGGTGGCACGTGTTAATAAGAGTGAGGTGCCTCCTAATTCTAATTCTGAATAACCTAACTGATTTAAAAATTGGATGCGTGCTTCGTGGGCAAAAAGTAAGATTCGATCATTGCCAACGTGTCCTCCATAGTTAATGTCGTTGATGCGTATAGGAATCTGGCATTGGAATTTGAATGAAGCAGGAAATTGTGATTTAATAGAACTCATGGGGTCTCTTTTTTAAGATAAGCAACTAATTTTTCAACGGCTTTTCTGCGGTGACTATATTCATTTTTTTCTGTGATATTCATTTCTGCAAATGTCTTAGTAGATCCTTCAGGAATAAAAACGGGATCATAGCCAAAACCGTTTTCGCCGACTGGTTCTAATGTAATTTCTCCTTTGCAAATTCCTTCAAATTGTTTTTCAACTCCATTTTTAAGGAGTGAAATAACGGTCCTGAATTGCGCCTTTCTGTTTTGTTTATTTTTAAGTTGATGAAGTAGCTTCTCAATATTGGCCCTGGTATTGGAAGGTTCTCCCGCATACCTGGCACTTTTAACACCAGGGGCTCCGTTTAGGGCTTCCACTTCCAGTCCTGTGTCCTCGCTGAAACAATCAAAATTTTTGATTGTATAGATGGTCATTGATTTTTCTCTTGCATTTGCCTCGAGGGTATCATGTGGTTCGTCAATATCAATTTCAATGCCCGCCTCCTTTAAAGAAAGCACCTTAAAAGTGTTACCCAGAATATGATTTACTTCTTGGGCTTTATTGAAATTGTTTGTGGCAAATACAAGGGTGTAGCGTTGTTCAGACATTGAATTGCTTTCTTAATGATTGCCAGAGTTTTTCCCGATCTGTTTTTTGTGGCTCCAGCAAATCGAGTGCGGGCGCAAAAAGGTAAGTACAGCTTTCAATTTTTTGTAATTGAAAGAATGGGAAATCTACCGGTAATTGAAGATTTTGAGGAGATAAGCCAAAAACTAAGCAAGTAGAGGAAGGGTATTGCTGTTGCAACTGCTGATAATGAGGTTGGACAACATCCTGAATATTAATGAGTGCGACATCCTCCAACGTGAGTTTGCAAGCCATTAATATTCTTGTGAGATAAGCTAATTGTTCATCCTTTAAAAACACTGCTTCTTGCTCTTTAACGATGATGCAAATTTTCTTTTTGTGTCCTCCTAAGGATTTTATCTTACCAGAGATGGGCTGCTCAGCTACATGGCTTTCTATTGAAGAGTTGCCGGGCAATTCTACCAGCACAGATTGATAAAGCTGTGCTATAAGTTCACTGTTAAGCTTAACTTGATTAAGGGACATAAATGTGCTAAAATATACGAATGAGTGTTAGTTTTTTTTGTTTTCTTTGCCCCGTAAAAATATGTGAATTATGACTGCAGCGATCGAAATTCCTATTGAGCCTATTGCGACTAGTAAATTAAAGGGGATGAATTTAGAAAACCTTCCTTTTGGGAAGCACTTCTCCGATCATATGCTAGAAGCAGATTTTATCGATGGTCAATGGACAAATATTTCGATCAGGCCATATTCGCCTTTGACACTTTCTCCTTCTCTTGCAGCCTTACATTACGGACAGTCAATTTTTGAGGGGATTAAAGCTTACAAGGATCAACAATCTCGCCCTTTCATTTTTCGTCCTTATGATAATTTTTTGCGGTTTAATTCATCCGCTGAAAGAATGCAGATGCCATCTGTGCCAGCAGAGATATTTATGGATGGAATGATGCAGCTTATTAAGCTAGATCAGGACTGGATTCCTTCTTTCCCTGATCATTCTTTGTACATACGTCCTTTCATGTTTTCGACAGATGAAATGATTGGTGTGCGTCCTTCTGATACCTACAAATTCATGATCATTTTAAGTCCTACAGGTCCATATTACAGTGCGCCAATGAGAATATGGGTGGAAGAAAAATATGTTAGAGCAGTTTCAGGAGGAGTAGGATATGCAAAAGCGGCTGGAAATTATGGAGGAGCTATGTATGCAACTGCACAAGCTAAATTGAAAGGTTTTGATCAGGTTTTATGGACTGACCCTATCGAGCATAAATATGTGCAAGAATGTGGTACGATGAATGTGTTCTTCATCATCGGTAATAAAGCTATTACACCAGGCTTAGAAGAGGGTACGATTTTAGGTGGCGTCACGCGTATGAGTGTCATGACCTTACTTACTGAAATGGGCTTAGAAGTAGAAGAGCGTGATTTGGGAATGGATGAAGTGCTCAAGGCACATCAAAATGGAAGTTTGCGTGAAGTTTTTGGAACCGGTACAGCCGCAACAATTTCCTTTATAAAGGAGCTTTGTTATAAGGGTGATTCACTCTGTTTTGATACCGATAAATGGACAATAGCCCCTGCATTAAAGCAAAACCTAGCAGCTATTCGCGAAGGCAAAATGCCTGATACACATGGCTGGATGGTTCCCGTTAGTTAAGTTCGTGCCAATTAATTATATTCGGTGTTGATTACCAGACACCGACTGCATGAAGCGTTTTTTATTATTTACTTGCGCTATATTATTTTTTTATGCTCACGCAAGTGCGCAGTTTATCCCCATTCCGGTTTCAGGGTTTTCGCAGGACGTGATTGCAGAGTCTGGCCCAAGTCCACTGGCTACTACAACCATGGAAATTGATGCGTTGACTCCTTCCAACAAGGTTATGTACAGTGTTTCATTTGCAAGTTTTGCTTCTATATCTGCTGGATTACCTGATAATGGAACAATTGTAAATGGTGGAGATACGTATCAACTCGCTTCTTACACTGGTAATAATGCACTTTTTGTCAAAAGAAATGAGGCATTTGATTTGACTGTTACTACTCCGGCACCCTACGCAAAAATTAGGTTACTTGCATTTTCTGCTGAGCAAGCTAGTACCATAAATGTAGGACTAGGGTTTTCTGATGGGTCTTTTTCCCCTTACTTATCCAATTATGTGTTATCAGATTGGTTCAACGGCACCAACAACATTGTGGCACAGGGGTTTGGTCGGGTTACAAGAACTGCTACAGGGCCTTACACAGCTGATGGCGTTTCAACTAATAATCCAAGATTTTACTTTATCGAAATCGTATTGTCTTGTACTGATCGATCTAAATCGCTTCAGAAAATTCGAATCAGTAATGTAACTACCAGTGGAAGTGGATCATTTCCCAACACTGTTGTCTTAGGTGCATCTGGAATTTCATTTGTACAATCTATCACTCCAACTATTACAGCCTCTGACTGTAATGGTCCTAACGGAAGTATTGCGTTGAATGTAACTGGCTCAACAGGCCCATTCACCTATTCTTGGAATACCAATCCAATTCAAACTACTGCAACTGCTTCCGCCTTACCCCCCGGTAATTACAACTGTACCATTACTGACGCTGCAGGTTGCACCAGAAACTTCAATGGTACAATCGCGTTGAACAATAATGCTACGATTACGGCTACTGCAACACCTGCTTCAATTTGTGCTGGTAGCTCTACTCAATTAGGGATTACCAATGGTATTGGTGTGCTCACAGACTATACTTGGACACCGGGTAATTTATCAGGAAGTGCACAAACTGTTACCCCAGCAACTACCACTACGTATATTGTCACCGCTACTAACGCATTAGGTTGTAGCGCTGCTTCGCAGGTTACAGTGCAAGTTCAAAATAAACCGGCTGCCCCCCTCCTTAATGCGGTATCGGTTTGTAGTGGAAGTAATGCAACACTTGCTGTTACAAACCCAAGCCCTTCGTTAACGTATGTATGGTATACAGCTGCAACTGGGGGTACTTCATTACAATCCGGAAATTCTTACACAGTAAATAATGTGACTGCAGCTGCCACCTATTATGTGGAGGCAGTTAGTTCTGCAGGATGTGTAAGTGATACGCGCACAGCTGTTCAATTAAATGTGGACCCCATTCCCCCTGCTGCTCAAATCACTAATGCAACAGTTTGTCCTGGTGCAGACATTACGCTGCAAGTTCAGAATGTCAACACTGCTACCGTAACGTACAGATGGTTCCCTACTCAAACGGGAGGTGCTCCAGTCGCAACTGGGTATAGCTTCACGCTCATAGGAGTTTCAGCTCCCTCAACCTGGTATGTGGAGGGATTCAGCACAGCAGGATGCGTCAGTACTACAAGGACCCCTGTACAGGTTACCTTAATTCCGCGGTTAGCTACACCCGTGGTAACTGTTTCTGCAATTTCTTTTTCCTCTCTTACTTTTTCTTGGCCTGCAGTAACAGGAGCGACTGGGTATTTGATTAGCACAAATGGGGGAAGTAGTTTTGTGGTGCCTAGCTCAGGAGCAGCAGGTCTAACACACACGGTGAATGGTTTGCCGGGTAATACTACAGTTACTGTTTTAGTCAAAGCCACGGGCGCAAACGCATGTGAAACAAGTTTAAATGCTGGTCCAGTTAGCGGCACAACGTTGAGTACCCGCGAAATATTTGTTCCCAATGCATTTACTCCGAATGGTGATGGAAAGAATGATGTGGTAAAAGTTTTTGGAAATTATATAGCCACCATTGATTTTAGAATTTTTAATCAATGGGGCCAATTAATTTTTCAATCAACTGACCTAGCTACAGGTTGGGATGGAAAACACAAAGGTGTATTGCAGCCTGTTGGTGTGTACGCGTATACACTCAAAGTAACTCGGCAAGATGGAACAGAAGTAACAAAAAAAGGTGCTATAAATCTGATACACTAATTGAAACAGGTACTAACGATATTGATTTTAATGATTGGTAGTGTGCTCAATTTAAGGGCTCAGAATGATCCGCATTTTTCTCAGTTCTATGCTTACCCATTAGGGATCAATCCAGGTTTAACTGGGGTTAACGAAGGAGATTTTAGAGCGAATGCTGTCTTTCGTACACAGTGGAATCAGGTAATGACACCCTATGTCACCAAAGGAATGAGTGCAGATATTGTTACTCCTAAAAACTTAAACTTTGGAATTAACCTTTTAGATCAATCAGCAGGGGAGGGGGGATATCATTATCAGCATGGTTACTTATCCATTGCATATAGCGGGGTACGATTTGGCGAAGACGATAATCAACAAATTACTTTTGGAATTCAGGTGGGTGCGCTCGCTCGAAAATTTGATCCCAGTAAATTTCAATTTGGTGATCAATGGAATGCGATTACTGGGTATGATCCTTCTATTTCAAGTGCCGACCAGCTGCAACGGACTTCTTCTAGTGACCTCGATATTGGTGCAGGTATCTCTTATGTCGATGCGCGCGAATTAAGACCTGTTAAATTATTTGGCGGAATAGCGGCCTTTCATTTAAATCGTCCGCAAGATCCTTTTATAACGCAGTCAATTGCTCAATCACTTCCCATGCGCTTTGTAGTGCATGGTGGAATTCAATGGTCCTTAAATGAACGAATTCAATTGATCCCGCAATTTTTAGTGATGAAGCAAGGTACAGCTATGGAGCAGATGGCAGGTATTTCTATACGGGCGCCATTTGCTGCTTCAACAGATTTAGTTGCCGGAGTTAATTACCGTTTTAATGATGCGGTAGCCCCTTACCTTGGATTTGGGTTTAATCAATGGGTGTTGGGTGTTTCTTATGATGTGGCTACTGGTAATCTAGCTAAAGCGGTACCCGGAACCAGTAGTTTAGAGGTTTCTATTTCTTATACTGGCCGAAAATCCGGCAGGCCCATTCGTTACCTTTCTTGCCCTCGTTTTTAAGTGCTGAAAACCAGCTTTTTGTAATTCTTCTGCTAATTGAGGCGCCGATCAAAAAACAAAGCTCATTTTTTGGTGATTCAACACCCTGCCTTTACCTTTGCTCTCCCAAAAATAAGGGTCTAGAATGCCTACTATTCAACAGTTAGTAAGAAAAGGACGTGAAATTATCAAAGCCAAAAGTAAATCAAGGGCTCTTGATCAATGTCCGCAGCGCCGTGGTGTTTGCACCAGGGTTTACACAACAACTCCTAAAAAGCCTAACTCTGCACTTCGTAAGGTTGCCAAAGTTCGTTTGACGAACAAAGTAGAAGTGATCGCATACATTCCTGGAGAAGGTCACAACCTACAAGAGCACTCAATCGTGTTAATCCGTGGTGGTCGTGTTAAAGACTTACCAGGTGTTCGTTATCACATCGTGCGTGGTTCTTTAGATACTGCGGGTGTGAAAGACCGTAAAAAGAGTCGTTCTAAATACGGAACAAAAAAGGAAAAAGCTAAAAAGTAATATAAGCTCTCATTAACATTAGATCCCTATGCGTAAAGCACAAGCAAAAAAACTTCCCTTAGCACCAGACCCTCGCTTCAATGACAAATTGGTTACACGTTTTGTGAATAACCTGATGTGGGAGGGTAAAAAGAGTGGTGCATTCACCATATTTTATGCAGCGCTTGAAAAAGTAGCAAAACAAACCAGTGAAGATGGATATGAGGTTTGGAAGAAAGCATTAGCCAATGTGGCTCCCTCTGTTGAGGTACGTAGTCGCCGTATTGGTGGTGCAACATTCCAGATTCCTTCTGAGGTTCGTCCTGATCGCAGAATTTCATTAAGTATGAAATGGCTCATCCGCTATAGCCGTGAGCGTAATGGCCGTAGCATGGCTGATAAGCTGGCTAATGAAATTGTTGCAGCAAGTAAAGGTGAAGGTGCCGCTTTCAAAAAGAAAGAAGATACACACCGTATGGCTGAAGCGAACAAAGCATTCGCACACTTCCGTGTATAATTTGATTTACGCTGATATAATTCAAAAGCCCCGCATTTGCGGGGCTTTTTGTTAAACATCTTTTTCTGAAAAGGAAAGTGTAAGGGATTCTAAGGTAGAGTTAACTTTTCTGCAGTGTACACCTGCCATTTCAAGCATTTTACGAGAAGCAAGCGCGCTTTCTTGTCCATTGTATTTATCTGACAAGTACACCACTTCGGTTATGCCTGCTTGTATGATGGCTTTAGCACACTCGTTGCAGGGGAATAGGGCTGTGTAAATACGACACCCTTGTAAAGACATTCCGATATTATTAAGTATTGCATTTAATTCGGCGTGGCAAACGTAGGGGTACTTAGTATCTAAGAAACTCCCTTGTTTGTCCCAGGGAAGATTATCATCGTGGCAACCGATTGGGAATCCATTGTAGCCTGCCCCAACAATTTTATTTTGAGCATTGACTATACAAGCGCCCACCTGCGTGCCAGGGTCTTTGCTGCGTTTTGCAGATAAAAGTGCAACGCCCATGAAATACTCGTCCCAGCTAATATAGCCGTCTCTTTTTTTAGTTGCCAAGTTTTTGCTGGAGATTTTGATTGATAGCTTCTAGAAATTCTTCAGTGTATAAAAAGTGCTCGCCATGTTTCACTTTGTTGCCATGGATACAAACGGCAAGATCTTTGGTCATTTTACCAGATTCTACCGTTTCAATACAAACCTGCTCTAACTTTTCACAGAAGTTAATCAGTTCAGCATTGTTGTCGAGTTTACCTCTAAAGGCAAGACCTCTGGTCCAAGCAAAAATACTAGCAATGGGATTTGTGCTAGTTGGTTTACCAGCTTGGTGGTCGCGGTAGTGACGTGTAACAGTGCCATGCGCAGCTTCCGCTTCCATTGTTTGTCCATCAGGAGTAATCAGCACTGAAGTCATTAAACCTAGAGAGCCAAATCCTTGTGCAACGGTATCACTTTGAACGTCTCCATCATAGTTTTTACAAGCCCAAACAAAATTGCCATTCCATTTTAAGGCACTAGCTACCATATCATCAATCAATCGATGTTCGTAGGTGATACCTGCTTGCTCAAATGAAGTTTTAAATTCTTTTTCAAAAACCTCTTGAAAAATATCTTTGAAGCGGCCATCATATTTTTTTAAGATCGTGTTCTTGGTAGAAAGATACAGAGGCCATTTTTTGCTGAGCGCCATATTGAAGCAACTGCGTGCAAAACCGGTGATACTTTCATCTGTGTTGTACATCGTTAAGGCAACGCCATCTCCTTTGTAATTATACACTTCAAAGGTTTGAGGGGCGCCTCCATCTTCAGGCGTAAACGTCATCGTTAATTTACCCTTGCCTTTTATTACAGTGTCAGTAGCACGATATTGATCACCAAATGCATGACGACCAACAATGATGGGTGCGGTCCAATTGGTAACTAAACGAGGAACGTTGCTAATCACAATGGGTTCGCGAAAAACCGTTCCATCCAAAATATTACGAATAGTTCCATTGGGACTCTTCCACATTTGTTTAAGTGAGAACTCTTTTACTCTTGCTTCATCAGGGGTAATCGTAGCACATTTAATGCCTACACCATATTGTTTGATAGCATTAGCCGCATCTATGGTAACCTGGTCATTGGTTTGATCTCTGTATTCAATACCAAGATCATAGTATTTGATATCAAGATCAAGATAAGGTAAGATTAATTTATCTTTTATGAATTTCCAAATGATACGTGTCATTTCATCTCCATCCAGTTCTACAACCGGTTTAGCAACCTTGATCTTTTTTGACATGGTAAAAATTTATTGAAATAATAAGAAGAGCATCAAATTTACGAATTTACCCCAATGCAACATCTAATATCATCATCACGGTAAAACCAAGTATAAAGGCAAGCACCGAGCGGTCAGTGTAGCGATCTCGTTGTGTTTCGGGGATTACTTCTTCTATAACCACAAAAATCATAGCACCTGCCGCAAATGCCAATGCAAAAGGGAGTAGTGGTTGTACATAAATCACAGCTAAGGCCCCGATTACGCCTGCAATTGGTTCTACGATTGCGGATAATTGTCCATACCAAAAACTCTTGATTCGGCTAACGCCATTTCTACGAAGCGGCATTGAAACGGCAATTCCCTCAGGAAAATTTTGAATCCCAATGCCAATGGCTAAAGTAATTGCTCCTATCAACGAAGTATTTTCCATTCCCAAGGATGCCGCTCCAAATAGTACACCTACAGCTAGCCCCTCTGGTATATTGTGTAGGGTAATAGCAAGGATCAGCAAAGTGGTTCTGTGTAGTTTTGTTTGCACGCCTTCAGTTTCTTCCACTCCAAAGTTGATATGCAAGTGAGGCATGTAGCGGTCCAGTATAAAAATAAAAAATGCACCAGCCATAAAACCAACCGCAGCAGGCATCCATTCGTAACCTGGGTATAATGTAGCTGACATCTCTATGGCAGGGTTGAGCAGTGACCAAAAACTAGCAGCTACCATCACGCCTCCCGTGAATCCTAGCATGGGATCTAATGCCGCTCGGCTCATCGTTTTAAAAAAGAATACAAGTGAGGCTCCCAGAGCGGTAACTAGCCATGTAAAAGTGGTAGCAATCAAGGCCGACCACACGGGACCTATGTTTGAAAAAAAATCTTGGAGTGATTGCATGTCGCTATTTAGATAACAAATTTACATAATTGATGTTTCAGAATCCGTCTTCATATTCTATTTGAGCAGAAAGAATTAACTTGGGACATGCGGTTGCAATCTCTTTTGTTGGTTCTAGTTTTCCTTCTGAATAGTTGCCAGGAAAAAAAGAAAATTATCTTGACCGGTGATGAGCCTGTTCCTGCTTCTGAATTCATTGCTTTTTTTGCCCCGTTTTCCTTGCCTCATACTATTGCTGATACGGTATTGAAAAAAAAGTTTGCTGACTCTTTGCGTATCAGTATCCCTGTAATTCGGGCGCTGGTTCCGGATTCTGTTTATGAAAAGGAATACAATAAAAAAAGTAAACCAACTTTTTATGCAATTGGAAAAGTAGAGGTGCCTGATGCAGAAAAATATGTTTTCATTCGTGCATCCTCCCTTGAAAAGCGAATGGTTTGGGTACTGGCATTTGACCAACAGAATAAATTTCGAACAGCAATATCGCTTTTGAAGCCATCCTCAAGAGCTTCTATTCAACAGTCATTGGTAATGGATAGAAAATACTTGCTCTCACAAATTCAGCTGCGTAAAAATTCTGACGGTAGTGCTAGTGAAGGCAAAGAAGTGTTTGTATTAAATGAAGCTGCAGGGCGTTTTATGCTTATTATGACAGAAGCATTAGAAGATAAGCCCACTGAGTTAATTAATCCAATTGATACACTTGCAGCCTCACGAAAATATTCTGCGGATTATACCAACGGGAAAATGAATTTAGTTTCTATTCGTGATGGAAGGAAGCCCGATCGAGTTTCTTTCTTTATTCACTTTGAAAAAAAAGAAGGTAATTGTGTGGGAGAGCTAAAGGGAGAAGCAAATTGGAAAACTCCCACTCGCGCAGAGTATCGACAGGCAGGTGACCCCTGTGTACTACAGTTTTACTTTACTTCGAATGGTGTTCGTTTGCAGGAACAAAACTGTGGTTCACGTCGCAATACGGGGTGTCTTTTTGATGGGTCTTATGTGCGTAAAAAATCACCGCGAGTTAAAAAGAAAGGTTAACTTGCACCTTCGTGTAAAAAAGACACATTATGAGTTTTGCGCCTTTTAAAGTTCCCTATGAAATTCAAGATCGCTTTCGACGCAAAGTGGCTTATTTCTCGATGGAGTTTGCTGTTCACCAACCACTAAAGATCTATAGTGGTGGATTAGGATTTTTGTCTGGGTCCCATTTGCGGAGTGCATACGAGCTTCAGCAAAATATGATTGGAATTGGTATTCTATGGAAATATGGGTATTATGATCAAGCTCGCAACCAGGATCAAACCCTAAATGTTACCTGGCATGAAAAGGAATATAGTTTTCTTCAAGACACCGGTATAAAATTTCAAGTAACAATTCACGAGCATCCTGTTTGGGTAAAGGCTCTTTACTTAGCGCCTGAAACCTTTAAAACTGCTCCACTCTTTTTATTAAGTACTGACTTGCCAGAAAATGATTACGTATCGCAAACCATCACACATCGACTTTATGATGCGAATGTGGCAACCAAAGTGGCGCAGTTTATTTTGTTAGGGGTAGGAGGAGCCAAATTAATTGATCTATTAGGGTTCCAGCCTGAGCTCTATCATTTGAATGAGGCACATGCAATTTCAGCTGGTTTCTATTTGTACCGAAAGTTTGATCGTAACCTCGAAGAAGTAAGAAAGAGGTTGGTATTTACAACGCATACTCCAGAGGAAGCGGGTAATGAGAAGCATGACATTTATTTGTGTCATCGCATGAGTTATTTCTGTGGACTTTCTGTTGAAGAGGTTAAAGAGCTATACGGAAGTGAAGAAGATCTTTTCAATCACTCCCTGGCTGCATTACGTTTCTCCCATCTTTCCAATGGGGTGTCCCGGCTTCATGGAGAGGTTTCTAGAAAAATGTGGGAAAAACACAATGGAATATGTCCAATTATTTCCATTACAAATGCACAAAACTGGCGTTACTGGGCAGACAAACAATTATATCGTTTCAATGAGGCTGGTGATAATTATGGGATGGATGATCGGAAAAAATATCTTAAGAAACGAGCATTTGAAATAGTAGCAGATCAAACAGGTAAATTATTTAATCCGGATGTTTTCACCATCGTATGGGCCAGAAGGTTTGCAGGGTACAAACGTGCTGGGTTAATCACTACGCATGAAGAAAGATTTGCTCGATTGATGTCGAATAAACGCTACCCAGTCCAATTGATTTGGGCGGGTAAGCCCTACCCAATGGATCACCCTGCCATTAGTGAATTTAATCAGCTTGTTCATTTGAGTAAGCAGCATAAAAATATGGCTGTATTAATCGGATATGAACTTACCCTTTCAAAGCGAATGAAGCAGGCTGCTGACTGTTGGCTGAATAATCCAAGAGTGCCTCGTGAGGCCTCTGGCACCAGTGGTATGACTGCGGCTATGAATGGTGCGGTAAATTTCTCAACAGATGATGGATGGATTCCAGAGTTCATTAATCATGGTCATAATGGGTTTGTGGTTCCCAAAGCTGATTATGATACCATGGCAGTACATGAGCAGGACGAGTATGATCTGAATAAGATCTATGACATTTTAGAAAATGAAATTCTGCCTCTATATTACGACAACTATGATACGTGGCGTCAAATCATGAAAAATGGAATGCAAGATGTGCGTTTTGCATTTGACAGTAATCGTATGGCGGAGGAGTATTATCGTTTGCTTTATGCTAAATAATGCTCAAGCTGTGACTCTACTGGTGTAGTACCTGGAATTAACGCAAGAATTTTTTCAATCACCCCTTCCACTATTGCATCTGGGCATGAGGCCCCACTAGTTATTAGAATATGAATGGGCTCTTTGGCTGGTAAAAATCCTATTGAGCTCGTTTCTTTCTTCTCATGCAAATTGAAGTGAATAATTTCGTTGGCTGAATTGATTTTTGAAGCGTTTTCAATAAAATAGGTAGGGAGCTTTTCTTCACAAAGCTCTACTAGGTGAGAAGTATTGGAAGAATTATATCCCCCAACAACAATTGCTAAATCAGCAGTGGTATCTAATAGTCCTTTAACAGCAGTTTGATTATCCAAGGTGGCATAGCAAAGCGTATCCCTAGTATCTGCGACAGCGTCATCCTGTTGTGTTTTATTTAGGATCGTAATTTTTAAAAAGTCTGCAATGGCTTGCGTGTCACTGGCAAGCATCGTGGTTTGGTTGACTACCCCAATTCTTTGTAAGTCGATATGTGGATCAAAACCGGCAGAATATTGATTGGCAAATTGGGTATAGAATTCCTTTGCTGGCTTTTGCTCATTGATAAAACTAGCTAGTTGAATGGCTTCTTCCATATCTTTCAACACCAGCGCGGGTCCATGCGCCGCAGCATGTGAAAAGGTTGCCCTTGTTTCTTCATGGCTGGGCTTACCATGAATAATCACAGTATAGTTTTTATTGGCAATTACTTCACTTCTGTTCCATACTTTTTCAACAAAAGGGCAAGTCGTATTATATGGCTCGGTTTTGATTCCTGCCGCTGCTAATTTTTTTTCAATTTCAAGAGTAGTGCCAAAAGCAGGGATCAGTACAATATCATCTGCGCATAAATCTTCAAAGGGAATGAGTTGCCGGCCCGAAGTATCTTGTAAAAATTGAATACCGTGCGATTGCAGGTCTAGATTGACTTGCGG
>JACCDO010547202.1_pt1 | contig 18920 bp, 14 predicted proteins | sample 7446101 | NCBI WGS metagenome assembly JACCDO01 (sample SAMN15323440, study PRJNA562643) | freshwater metagenome | isolation source: river surface water | place: USA:Blue River Watershed | collected 2017-08-16 | reverse complement strand
CTCATGAGATCATCTTCAAGAGATAAAAAGAATTTTGATTTCCCAGGGTCTCCTTGTCGACCAGATCTTCCTCGAAGCTGGTTATCAATACGCCTTGATTCGTGTCTTTCTGTCCCTATGATGTATAATCCACCAAGTTTTTTTGTTTCATCAGACAATTTGATATCAGTACCTCGTCCGGCCATATTTGTCGCAATTGTTACACTTCCTCTCTGTCCAGCAAGAGCAACAATTTCAGCTTCTCTGGCATGATTTTTTGCATTCAAAACTTCATGTTTAATGCCTTTTTTTGAAAGAAAGTTAGAAATCAGCTCAGAAGATTCGATGGAAATAGTTCCTACTAAAACAGGTTGACCAGTTTGATTGCATTCTTCAATAAGTTTTGTGACGGCTTCGTATTTTGCCTTTCTACTTGCATAAACAACATCGGCAAGGTCTTCCCTGATCATAGGAAGATTCGTCGGTATGACGACAACTTCAAGATTATAGATTTTCATGAATTCATCAGCTTCCGTATCAGCAGTTCCAGTCATCCCTGATAATGTTGAATAAAGCCTGAAATAATTTTGGAAGGTAATACTTGCAAGAGTTTGGTTTTCTGATCGAACAACAACTCCTTCTTTGGCCTCAACAGCTTGGTGAAGTCCATCTGACCATCGAGAACCGTCTTTTAATCGCCCAGTAAATTCATCTACGATGATAACTTTTCCTTCACGGACAACATAGTCGACTTCATTTTTAAAAAGTGTATGGGCGCGCAATGATTGATTTACGTGGTGAAGAATTTCAATATTTTTGACATCGTAGAGGTTAGAAACTTTTAAAATTTCTTGAACTCTAATAATCCCATCTTCAGTGAGTACTGAGCTTCGAGACTTTTCGTCTACGGTGTAGTGTTTTTCAATTGTAAGTTGTGGGATCACCTTGTCTACAATTTGATATAATTTTGTATCTCCTTCAGAGGGACCAGAGATAAGAAGGGGAGTTCTTGCTTCGTCAATTAAAATGGAGTCAACCTCATCTACAATACAAAAATGATGATCTCTTTGAACATAATCATCAAGATCGAATTTCATATTGTCTCGAAGATAATCAAAAGCAAATTCGTTATTTGTCCCGTAGGTAATATCAGATAGATAGGCTTGCTTTCTGTCCTCATCATCCATGTTAGAAGTTATGCAGCCCACAGTTAATCCAAGCCAATTGTAGAGTTTGCCCATTTCATGAGAATCTCTGGTTGCAAGATAATCATTCACTGTGACTAAGTGAGCACCTTTTCCAGAGAGAGCATTAAGATAAAGAGCAAGTGTGGCCGTAAGAGTCTTACCTTCGCCGGTTTTCATTTCAGATATTTTTCCTTGGTGTAAGACGATTCCACCAAGAATCTGTACATCAAAATGTCTCATGTTTAGAACTCTACGAGACGCCTCTCTCACAACAGCAAAAGCGTCAGGTAAAATATCTCCAACAGTCATACCTTGATTGAGTAACTTTTCTTTAAATATTTGGGTCTGAGATTTAAGTTCTTCATCAGACATCGCCTTATATTTTGGCTCTAAAGAATTAACTTGATCAAGAATGGGGCGAAGGGCCCTTATGTCGCGATCTTGTTTAGTTCCAAAAAATTTTTTAAGCATTAAATCTAACATATAAACCTTTTTATTCTAAGATAAAGTATAGAGGGTCAACCGCAATTCCATTAACTCTGACCTCGTAATGGAGGTGAGGGCCTGTAGAATGACCAGTGTTTCCAACGGCCGCAAGCAATGATCCTCTTTTTATTTTTTGACCAGATTTGACGAAAAGTGATTGATTGTGTGCATAGATCGTTTCAATCCCATAGCCGTGAGTGATTTGTACGAACTTTCCGAATCCAGCTTTCTCTCCGGCGTAAGTGATTATTCCATCAGCAGGTGCATTAATAGGAGTACCTGGAGCAGCTCCAACATCGAGCCCTTCATGCATTTTCATTTTACCCAAATAAGGTGATATTCTTTGACCGAAATAACTTGTGATCCAGCCTTCAGCTGGTAAAAGTGTTGGAGTGGAGTTCAGAAAGGATTCTTTGTCGAGAAGATGTTGATCTAATTCGTGAATGTTGGATTCAATTTTATCTACGACGTTTTTGATTTGGTTGTACTTATAATCGAACTTGGCATAGTCATGAGAAAGAGAAAAGCTTCTTCTGGCAAGTTCAGACCATTGTTTGGTTAAAAGATAACTTCTTTCGATTCCTAAGTTATTGGCTATTTTTTTATCGTAAAGTGATTTTAATTCCTTAAATTTTTCTTCGTCTTCAATTTCAGAATCAATCTTGAAATTGATCGAAGTGTTGAGTTCTTCTAATGGATAGGAGTCTTTGACTTCTTCTTTCTCAGGCTTATAGATTGGTTCTTTTGAGGTGATGTCCTCAAGACCCGTAATAACTCTTAATTTTTTTTCAAATGTGTTGATTCTTTTTAAATCCGATGCAATGGTGTTCATTTTCATCTGAAACAACTGAATTTGTTCTTTGAGTTGTTTATTTTCGATTGAAAGGTGCTTGTTCTCATACACTTGCTGGAGAATTTTCCAGTAATCGTAGGCCAATACACTGATTAAAAGAATTACCATGACTAAAAGGAAAGCGAGGGATCTGAATAGCACGGTGGGTATTCTGAAGCTTTTAACTCCCTTTTGTTTTTCGGGAACGATCATCAAAGTATAGTATTTATCCATGCAGATAGTTTAAGCCATTCTGAACCTAAATGGGAACAGGAATCTACTCTTGAGCAAGCGCTAAAATAACAGATATATTGTCATTTCCTCCGTTATCATTTGCGAGTTGAATTAAATCCTTAACGGCCCTATTTAGGTCTTCTAAGCTAGATTCAGCGGGAGTGGGAATATTTTTTAAGACGATGTGAAGCATATCTCTGTCTGAAACCTTTCCATGAAGTCCATCAGAGCAGAGAAGAAAAATATCATTTTTACAAATTTTATAGTTAAAAATATCAACATTAAGCTCAGATTCAATTCCGACCGCAATTGTTAGAGCATTGCGCTGAGGATCTTTTACTGCATCTTCTCTAGTATAAAATCCGTTTGCTAATTTGTGTTGAACCCATGTGTGATCTCTGGTGAGTTGAAAAATGTGATGATTGTGAATCATGTAGACTCTTGAGTCGCCGACATTACCAATGACTAAATTTTGTCCACTAAATAAAATCGCCGTAACAGTTGTTCCCATTCCTTGAAGTTCTGGTTGCTCACTGGCCTTTTTTAAAATGGATTGATTAACCTCGAGGACCATATTCTTCATGAGATCATGGTGCTCCATTGAGGTGTTGTTTTTTAAAAATTCAGGCATAATTTTGACTGTCATTTGTGAGGCGATATCGCCCCCATTATGGCCGCCCATACCGTCTGCTACAGCAAAAAAATTGTGTTCGTAATCCAGGCAAATAGAGTCTTGGTTTGTTTTTCTTTTTCGCCCAATATCTGAGGCACCTGCACAAATTATTCCCATAGTGATCCTTAAATGAGTTTAATAATATGATAAAACTTACTGTATTTTAGTCAAACTTTTAAAGATGGATAAGAGTTGTCGGATGATTAAACCTTCTGAACAGAGTTTCCCTAATTTATTTGGATAACTTGAATTTAGAGGCTACAATAAATTGAGTCAGGTCTTTTTTTAAGATCATTTTTTGGGGGGATTTCATGGCCACATTTGATATTCATCAGTTCATCTCACAATATTTTAATCCAAAAGATTTCTCGCACCTTCATTGGAATGGAAGTTTTCAGGACTATACAGATATGGTGATGAAGAACCCATCAATCGCACGAAATTCTTTCCAAAGAATTTATGATATGATTATGAGTTACGGTACTTCTCAGTATACTGAGTATAAAAAAGATGTAACTCGGTACCATTTCTTTGATGATCCTTTTGAAAATGGGAAAGATGCCATATTTGGTATTGATGTTCACCTTATGAAACTTGTTAATTTTTTTCAGTCAGCAGCTCTTGGCTATGGAACTGAAAAAAGAGTGCTTCTTCTTCATGGCCCAGTTGGTTCAGCGAAATCTTCCATTGCCAGATTAATTAAAAAAGGTCTTGAACATTATTCCCGAACTGATGATGGAGCTCTGTATACATATGAATGGGTTGATGAGTCTGGTTCTCCTATCTTAGGAGGGCAAAAAGTATTTTCTTCTCCTATGCATGAAGAGCCTTTAAAACTATTGCCTTTAGAAATTCGAGAAAAATTTGTATCTGAGTTATCGAAGACAACTCAAATGAAATATAAACTTAAAATCAAAGGGGATGTGAATCCTGCCTGCCGATTTATACTGAATGAATACATGCTTAAGTATGATGGGGACTGGAGTAAGGTGATGAAGCACATCCGTGTCAAACGCCTTATCCTTTCTGAGAAAGATAGACGAGGGATTGGTACATTCCAGCCTAAAGATGAGAAGAATCAGGATTCAACAGAACTTACTGGTGATATTAACTACAGAAAAATTGCGATCTATGGATCTGACTCTGATCCGAGAGCATTTAATTTTGATGGAGAGTTCAATATTGCCAATAGAGGAGTTGTTGAATTTATCGAAATGCTTAAGCTTGATGTTGCTTTCTTATATGATCTTCTAGGTGCTTCTCAGGAACAAAGTATTAAACCGAAAAAATTTGCTCAAACAAATATTGATCTCGTGATTCTAGGTCATACAAATGAACCTGAGTATAGAAAATTAACATCAAATGAATTCATGGAAGCTCTCAGAGATAGAACAGTGAAAATTGATGTTCCTTATATTACTAGACTTGATCAAGAGGTAAGAATTTATCGAAAAGATTATAATAAAGAAACAATCCCTTCTATTCATATTGCTCCTCATACTCTTGAGATGGCCTCAACTTGGGCCATTTTAACAAGACTTGAAGAGCCAAAAAAATCGGATTTGACAAAACTTCAAAAGTTAAAGCTTTATAATGGGAAAACACTTCCTGGCTATAATGAAGATAATGTGAAAGAACTTCGTAAAGAAGCTATTAGAGAGGGACTTGAAGGGATTTCTCCAAGGTATATTCAAGATAAAATTTCAAACGCACTCGTAAAAAATGGCCACATTGGTTGTCTTAATCCATTCATGGTTTTTAATGAACTTGAGTCAGGTTTAAAACATCATGCTTTAATCAATAATCCAGATCAACTTGACCACTACAAAGAGATGCTTGCTATTTGTCGTCAAGAATACGAAGACATTGTGAAAAATGATGTTCAAAAAGCTATTTCTGTTGATGAGTCAGCCATCCAAACATTGTGTGCAAATTACGTTGATAATGTGAAGGCATATACTCAAAAAGAAAAAATTAGAAATAAATATTCTAATAAATTAGAGGAAGCTGATGAAAGGTTCATGAGAGCGATTGAAGAAAAAATCGACATTCCAGAATCAAGAAAAGATGATTTTAGAAGAGAGCTTATGAATTACATAGGAGCCCTGGCCATTGAAGGCAAGCAATTTGATTATAAGATGAATGAAAGATTACATAGGGCCCTAGAGCTTAAATTGTTTGAGGATCAGAGAGATACAATTAAGCTTACGACGATTATTTCAAATGTGGTGGATAAACAAACTCAGGAGAAAATCGAAGTTGTCAAAACGAGATTAATTAAAAACTTTGGTTACTGTGAAATTTGTGCAACAGATGCACTTAATTTTGTTGCCTCTATTTTTGCTAAGGGAGACTCAATTAAGTCATAAGGAGTTTTGCTAGTGGATCATCCAATTAAAAGAGACCACGCTCGTTTTAGAAAAATTATTAAGGGCAAGATTAGGGATAATCTAAGAAAATATGTTTCTCACGGAAGCCAGATTATCCCTAAGGGGTCTGATAAATTTACGATTCCTATGCCTTCAATAGATATACCTCGATTTAAGTTTGGGGATAAATCTCAAGGAGGAATGGGACAGGGGCAGGGACAACCAGGGGATCCTGTAGATGGTCAGAAAGACCCTAATGGACAGCCTGGACAAGGAGAGGCAGGGGAAGGAGAGGGGTCCAAAGAGTTGGATGTCGAATTATCCCTCGACGAACTTGCTAGAATACTTGGAGAAGAGTTAGAGCTTCCAAATATTGAACCGAAGGGAAAAAAATCTCTTCAGTCTATAGTGGATAAATACACAAACATTGGAACTACTGGTCCAGATTCTCTAAGGCATCTAAGACGGACTTACAAACAGGCCTTAAGACGTCAAATAGCGATGGATACCTATGATCCAGAGAATCCTTCTGTTGTACCTATTAGAAGAGATTATAGATATAGAGCGGCCGATACAAAAATTGAGATGCAAAACGCGGCCGTCGTTATTTATATGATGGATGTTTCTGGATCCATGGGTGATGAGCAGAAAGAAATTGTTCGTACAGAGAGTTTTTGGATCAATTTGTGGCTTAAATCTCAATATAAAGATATTGAGGTTAGGTATATCATTCATGATGCCACTGCAAAAGAAGTGGATGAGCAAACTTTTTTTAGAACCAGAGAAAGTGGTGGGACATTAATTTCTTCGGCCTATAATCTTTGTAAAGAGATCATTGAAAAAGATTACAATCCGAATGAATGGAATATCTACCCCTTTCATTTTTCTGATGGTGATAACTGGTCCGCTGATGATACAAAACTATGCTTAGAATTACTTGATAAAGTCATCCTTCCTGTGAGTAATGTCTTTTGTTACGGCCAGGTAGAGAGTCGATATGGATCTGGCCAATTTTTTAAAGATCTCATTTCCAAATACGGACCCGACTCAGAAAAATTAATTCTCAGTAAAATAAAAAATAAAGATGGTATTTTAGATTCCATTAAAGACTTCTTAGGTAAGGGCAAGTAAATGAATAGAACAAGACCCATCTCCGGAGAGCTTTTAACTTTAAAAAATGAGATTGAAGGCTATGCCATTAAGTATGGACTAGATTTTTTTCCACAAGTTTTTGAAGTTTGTGACTACGATACAATCAATATTTTAGCTGCCCAGGGGGGATTCCCAAACCGATATCCACATTGGAAGTTTGGGATGGATTATGATCAACTCTCAAAAGGGTACGCTTATGGACTTCAAAAAATCTATGAGATGGTGATTAATACTGATCCCTGTTACGCCTATCTTCTTCAGGCGAATAATTGGGTCGATCAAAAAATTGTTATGGCGCACGTTTATGGCCATAATGATTTTTTTAAAAATAATTCCTGGTTTTCTAATACGAATAGAAAAATGATGGACGTCATGGCCAATCATGGAACAAAAATCAGAAGATACATGGATAAATTTGGTAGTGATCAAGTCGAAAGCTTTATCGATCGAGTCCTCTCCTTAGAAAACCTTTTGGATGTGAATGAGCTGTTTGAGACATCTGCTCTTAAAAGAAAGCGCTCTGAACAGGAAAATAAGACTAAAGCTGAACTAGATGAAGAGGGATATTTAATTGATGACAGATCTCAAGCACTTAAATCTTTTATGAGATCTAAAATGAGGGGAGAAAAGAAAGAAGAAAAAAAAGATGAAAACATTCAAGCTGAAAGACCTATAGATAAGACAAAAGATATTCTTGGTTATCTTATTTCTTTTGCTCCTCTTGAAGAGTGGCAGGCAGATATTATCGGAATTTTAAGAGAGGAAGCCTATTATTTTCTGCCTCAAAGATTAACTAAAATTATGAATGAAGGTTGGGCAAGTTATTGGCACTCTAAGATCATGACTGAAAAAGCCTTGGCCTCTTCTGAAATCATAGAATTTGCTGACAAACACGCAGGAGTCATGGCCATGAGTCGCCAGCAAATTAATCCTTATAAAGTTGGAATCGAGCTTATGAGGGATATTGAATATCGCTGGAATAGAGGGATGTTTGGTAAGGAATATAATGAATGCTCAGATATGAAGGAGAAAATTTACTGGGATAAAAAATTAGGGCAAGGGAAAGAAAAAATCTTTGAAGTAAGAAAAACCCACAACGACATTTCTTTTATCGATGAATTTTTAACACCAGAGTTTTGTGAAAGGCAGCAACTTTTTACTTATAAATACAATCCTAGAACAGGAAGATATGAGATTGATTCTAAAGATTTTCTTGCTATTAAGCAAAAACTTCTCTCTCAATTAACTAATTTTGGACAACCCATTATTAGTGTTGAGGATGGAAATTTCATGAATAGAAAAGAGCTTTTGTTGGCCCATCAGCATTATGGAATTGATTTGGATGTTAATTTTGCACATGAGACTCTAAAAAATCTCTTTCATATATGGAAAAGACCAGTAAATCTTCGAACTAAGTACGAGGAAAAAGAAGTTATATTTAATTTTGATGGAAGAGATTTTAGACCTCAGTCTTAGTTTCTTTTTGCTCAATTTTTTGTTTCTTCTCTATTTCATCTTTTTCATCTAACTCTTCAATGTCATTTTGATTGATATATACTTTTTCAGATAACGATTGATCAATTGTTTCAGAACTTAATGTTTTCCACAAAGATTGATGTTTGATCTCACCATCTTTTCTTGCTGCAAAATGTATGTTTTCCCACTGGTAAAGTTGGTACAAAAGCCAACAGTTGTTTAAATCAAATTGTTCGCAACTTTGGTAAGCAAAGAGGTAGATGTGATTTGATTTATTGAGCATGAGGTTTATGAAACTTCGAATTTGTGAAACTTGAATAATGGAAGATTTTTGCGATTTTTCCTCTATCTTTTCAATGAGTTTTTCTGCCTTTTCTAGATCCCCGGATTGAACATAAAAAGCAGACTCTAGGATTAGTTTTTGAATAAACATATCTGGTGAACTGATCAGTTGAGCTGAATATTTTGCACCATTTTCCCAATCTTTGAGAATCCAGGAAAGCGGTGCTAATCTTTCTAGAGCATTGTTTGAATTTTGTTTTTTATCTAAAGCAAGTTTGAACTGAGCATAGGCCAGTTCATATTTCTCTCTTAAAACATATAAGTTTCCTTTGATGTTTTCTGCATTTGGAGATTTTAAATCTTCTAGGTATTGATAAGCTTTGGCAAAAGAACCCATACGAAATAATGCATGCCCTATAATTTCTCTTATTTCAGAATCTCTTAATTGGTCAAAACTGAATCCAGGAATTTCTGAAACGATTACTTTTTCTTGATTTAAATATAATGCAAGCTTTAGAAAAGTTTTCAGTTCACTGTTGTTTAAAAGCGATAATCTTACATCTTTAAATGGAGATTTAGTAATTCCAAAACGTGGTCTAATTTTGAGTTCTACTAAAATATCTACCCATAAAGAGGCTTGTTTATTGATCCCATCATAGTTTTCAATTTTACAACGACTCCAATTCGATTCAAGTTCATCTGTTTTGTTTAAAATAATTTGGTTAAATACTTTTAAAAGACAGATCTTTGAAAAATGTGGAAATTCATCGAGTTGATTTGAGTCAAAATAATAATAAGATTGATGAAAATTTCCATTGAGAAAGTAAATTGTCCCTAAGTATCTATAGATGATTGGTCGAAGTTTCGAATTTGAAAACGCCATTTTGCTTAAAAGAGTGGCCGCAAGTTTTAAATCACCATTTATTAAAAAGTATTTTATTCTTTTCAGTTCTCGCCTCTGTTTTTTTCTGTTTTCAGAATCTATTTGGTTTAATTCATCAAACTCAAATAATTCGATCGGTGGAAAATAATTTCCTCGATTTGAGTAAAGATCTGCATTCTCTCTAGAAGCTCTTTGTTCAAAGTGATCTAGATTGAAGATGTTTGAATAGACCTTCAATGAGCTAATTAAGGTTAAAAGTAATAAAATTAATTTCATTGTAAACCTATCGTTCTAATTGCCGATAAATTTAAAAATCTTAATGGTTAATCTTGATGAATATAGTCTGGATTGTTTTATTCTCTAGTCTCTTTACTTATGGGTACGTTCCCATCGAAGACGTCATCATTGGTTCTGTCGTTGAGGAAAATAAATTAGATCCACTGGAATTTATCTTCTACGATTTTTATAATTATGAAAACATTGATGAAATTAGAAAAATAAAGCTCTATCAGCATAAAATTAATGATGCTGAAAATCTTAAAAGATCCTGCTCTTATTTAGGTAGCTCATTCTATGGGGCTGACTGGCAAGAAAAACAGGCCAAAAGATCAGTTGTTGCAACTCTACAATGGCTTGGACTTGATTTATCAGTCAAGGCGATTGGTGCCCTTTCACAAAAACTTAATCTCCAAGAAAATGATTTTTCTAAAATGTCGACAAATTTAGTTCAAAACTATTGTTCTAAAAATATATCTGTTATTTCTTTAAAGAGTTTAGAAAAAAAACTGAAAGACTCATTTGAAAATCCAGATCCATTTATCATTCCTTCTGTTAATGAATCTCCATTTGCTTCTCAATATTTCAAAGATTCTACTTCTGGAGAAAACTTTCATTCAAAGCAGTTGGACTATGCGATTAAAGTTTTTAGAAGTTTTTGCTCCTGGTCCAGTGATGTTGATGATTATCGATTAATTGCTCCTTATCTAAAGCATCCAATTATTATGAGTTATCTTTACAAAAATCTTCTTGGTTTTTCTGAGGATTATAATGTTCAAAAAAAGAAGGTTGTTGACCAAAAATCTTCTCATTCACTTCAGGTGATTTGTGAGGAATTGATCTGCCGAAAAACGACGAAACCTAAATTTGATGATAAATTTCCAATATCAATTGGATCAACTGGATTATTTACAGATCTCTCCAAGCTTTATTGCCAACATTTTCGATTTCAAGAGTATCAAAAGAAATCTGAAAAGCTTGTCAATCAGTGGTTAAAAGAAATGGAAATTGAAGAGCCTATTTTTGAAACGAATTTTTTTATCTCACTGATCACAGGAGTTCCAGAGCCATTAATTGGAATGGAAAAGTATACTGAAATCCCTTTTTTACTTAAAAGTAGTATTGATGAGAGATGGGATCAGTGGTCGAAAAAAGTGTTATCTTTATTTTCTAAGGATTTATTTTTTGAAGAATCTTTAAGAATAAAGCTTGATAGTGCAGTTCCTGATTTGCGATTTGGAGTTAAATCGTTTTCGTTGAAATTGCATCTCACTCTTGGAGATCTTGATGCCGTCTTAAAAGAAAATGATAAATTTAAGGTTAGGCTTTTATTAAATATACCTAAAAATTATCTAATTCAAACCAGAGTAAAATGGAGAGGGTTAATAGACAAGATTGATTTAGATGGACAAAAAAAGCTTAAAAAAGATTTCGCTGATTTTCTTGCTATTCAACTGAAACAAAAGGACAAGTATTTTTTGCAAAAAATATTTACTCCGGAGTTGAGCGCGTTACTCGTTGATGATTTGCTTCTCCAGAGTTTGACTCTTAGAGGCAATCTTTTGGATGATTATTCTAATGAAGTGCTTCAAATCCCTTTAGATATATATTACGGTCCGTTTGCTTTGAGTTATTTAAAATATAAAACGGAATTAAGTCTAAAAAAATAATATCTCTCTTAACTTGACTTAAGTTTTTTTGTAACCATTCTATAGTTATGAGTAAAAAAAACAAAAAAAATCCAATCTCTTCCACCATAGTTGTAGAAGATAAAAAAATATCAGAAGGTCATTCTGCTCATCATCAAGATATTGTGACGATGGATCTAGAGGATGATCATTTTCCCATCGCTACTCACTCTCCTCTGGTTGAAGAAATAGATGAGAACTCATTACCAGTTGTAAGAGTTTCAACAGATCTAAAAATTCAAGATCCCTTAACAGTTTATTTAAAAGAAATTTCTCGCCATAAACTTTTATCGATTGAAGAAGAAAGAGAATTAACCGCAGAATTACTAAGAACTGGTGATATAGAAATTGCTAAAAAACTAGTACTTGCTAATTTACGGCTTGTTGTAAAAATAGCGCTCGAATACCGAAATGCTTATAAAAATGTGATGGACCTTATTCAGGAAGGAAATATTGGTCTTATGAAGGCGGTTTCCAAGTATGACCCATCTAAGGGGGCCAAGCTTTCTTATTATGCAAGTTGGTGGATTCGATCCTATATTTTAAAATTTATTCTTGATAATTTCAGATTAATTAAAATAGGAACGACTCAAGAGCAAAAGAAGTTATTTTATAATTTAATGAAAGAGAAGCAGCGCTTAATGAATATGGGCATCGCCCCTGATGTGAAGCTTCTATCTGAGAACTTAGGAGTTTCTGAAAAAGCGGTAGAAGAAATGGATTTTAGGCTTGGCTCTTCAGGCCAAGAAGTGAGTCTTGAAACGCCACTCAATGAAGATGCTTCTGGAGGTAGAGGTCAATCCCTTTTGGATATTATCCCTGATGAAGCAAGTGGTCTTGATGAAAAGCTGGGTGAAATTGAGAATCTAGAAATTCTTAAAGATAAATTAACCGATTTTCTTAAGTCCCTAAAACCACGAGACCAAGAAATCTTTAAAAAACGGCTACTTAGCGAGATTCCAGAAAGCCTTCAATCGATTGCAGATCAGTATGGGGTTTCAAGAGAGCGTATACGTCAAATTGAAGAAAGGCTCATCGATCAATTAAAAGTTTACATGTCTGAATTTCTCAGTTAAAAATCCCTTTTATCAAATATTTATCAAGGAGATAGTGGCAATAACGCTAATCTATCTGACCTTGTACTAGGTGATGACTTTCGCAGTTATGACTTGGGCAAAGGAGACACGTTTATGGTAGCAAAAGAAAAAGTAGCTGAACTTGTTAAAAAGTTTGGCGGCAAAGAAGCAAACACTGGTTCAATCGAAGTTCAAGTTGCACTTCTTACAGAAAGAATTAAAACACTTTCTCCGCACTTCGAGAAAAACAAAAAAGATCACTCTGGAATGAGAGGTCTTATGAGACTAATTGGGCAAAGAAGATCTTTGCTTAAGTATTTAGCAAATAAAGATGAAGCTAAATATAATAAGCTCATTGCTGATCTAGGAATTAGAAAGTAAAATTTTAAAAGGGGCCGATGGCCCCTTTGTTTTTTTAGGTTTTGGGATCGCAGTTATTTTAGAGATAAAAAGTGATTTAAAAAATTTAAGTTTCTCTTTATCTCTCAAACTACCGACCAATAAACTTCAAAAAAATCAATTTACATACTTAGCACCCATAAAGGTGTTTTTAGAGGAGTACTCATGTTGAATAACAAAAAAGAATTTAAAATGACCTATGGTGGAAAAGAGATCGTCATGGAGACGGGTCGCTTTGCTAAGCAAGCAGATGCTGCGGTCATGGCCTCTTGTGAAGGCACTCAAGTTTTAGTCACACTTACTTGTGCAAAAGAAGTGAATGATGGACAAGATTTTTTCCCTCTTTTAGTTGATTATAAAGAAAAATTTTATGCTGCAGGAAAGTTTCTAGGTGGATTCCTTAAGAGAGAAGGAAGGCCTTCTAACCAAGAAATCTTAATTATGAGACTTATTGATAGACCTCTTCGTCCTTTATTTCCTGAAGGATTTATGAACGAAACAATCATCATGGCACAAGTTATGTCTATGGGAAGCGGAGATCCAGAGGTTCTTGCAGGTCTTGGTGCAGCTGCTGCATTAGCTATTTCTGATGTTCCTTTTAATGGGCCAATGGGATATGCCAAAGTTGGAAAAGTTGATGGTAAATTAATTCTTAATCCATCTAAGCAGGATCTTCATCAGTCAAGCCTTGAGCTCCTTGTTGCTGGATCAGAGAACGCAGTTCTTATGGTGGAAGGTGAATCGAATGAAATTTCTGAAAAAGAAATGCTTGAAGGAATTGTCTTCGCCCACAACAACATTAAAGAATTTTGTAAATTACTTCATCAAATGACAAAAGAAGTTGGAGTGAAGAAAAGAGAATTTACTCCGGTAACTCCAAATGCAACGTTGATGAAAGAAGCTTTTAATGAATTTCAAGGTGATGCTAGAAAAGTTCTCTCTGTAAATAAAAAGCAAGACCGAACATCTGCAACTAATCAATTAAGATCAAAAATCAAAGAAGCTCTTAAAACTAATCCATCTAAATTTGGATTAAATGATGAATCTGAATTTGGAAAAGAAGCAGCTAAAGTTACAGATGAAATTCTTTATAAAATGATGCGTGCAGATATCTTAAATGAAGAAAAAAGAATTGCAGCTCGTGGGCTTAAAGTGGTTCGTCAAATTGAAACAGAAACCAACGTGCTTAATAATGTACACGGTTCTTCTCTCTTTACTCGAGGAGAAACTCAAGTTCTTGCGGCCGTAACGATCGGTGGTAAAGAGGGAGAGCAGATGTATGACTCCATACATGGAGTTGGATATGATAAATTTTATCTTCACTATGCTATGCCGCCATTTTCAGTTGGGGAGGCGAAAGGGTATAGAGGAGTAGGTCGACGTGAGATTGGACATGGAAATCTAGCTGAAAGAGCTCTTAAAAAGTCGATGCCTTCTCAAGAACTATTTCCATATACAGTACGAGTCGCGTGTGAAGTTTTAGAATCTAATGGTTCATCTTCAATGGGTTCTGTTTGCTCTGGCTCAATGGCCCTCATGGACGCAGGTGTTCCTCTTAATGGACCTGTTGCTGGTGTGGCGATGGGACTTATTAAAGAGGGAGATCAGTATAAAATTCTAACTGATATCCTAGGAGATGAGGATCATCTGGGAGATATGGATTTTAAACTTGCTGGAACTGCCAATGGGATTACGGCCATTCAAATGGATATGAAAATTGCAGGAATTTCAGAAGAGATCTTTAGACTTGCACTTGAGCAAGCTAGAGAAGGTAGAATGCATATTCTTGGAGAAATGGCGAAAACCATTTCAACTCACAGACCTAAATTCAAATCAGGTGTTCCACAAATTAAGCAATTTAAGATTGCTTCAGATAAGATTGGGGCCTTAATTGGACCTGGTGGAAAAAATATTAAAGCTCTTCAAGAAAATTACAAAGTCACTATGGATGTGGCCGAAGATGGAACAGTTAAAGTTCTTGGAGTAGACCCTGATAAAATAGATGAAGTGATCACTCTTGCAGAACTTCAGCTTAATGGCCCTAAAGTAGGAGCGATTTATAAAGGTGACGTTGTTACGATTAAAGAATACGGAGCTTTTGTGGATATTGTTCCTGGCCTTGCTGGATTAGTTCACGTTTCAGAAATTGCTGACGAGAGAGTAGGAGATCCTAATGAGTATCTTTCAGAAGGTCAGAAAGTTGATGTGAAAGTGATGGAAGTAGACCGCTTTGGAAAAATTAAACTTTCTATTAAAGCGATTGCTCCGATGACAAAAAAGGTTAAGGCGTAATGGAAGTTAAAATAAAAACTTTGCCTCACTTTGATTCTTCTTTTGAGTTGCCATTTTATGCAACCGAAGGAGCGGCGGGTGCTGATGTGAGAGTCAGCACTCCCGAGAAAAAATCAATTGTGATTAAACCTGGTGAAAGAGTTTTAATTCCGACTGGCATTTGTATGGAAATTCCTCTCGGATTTGAAGTTCAAGTCAGACCTCGGTCTGGACTTTCCTTGAAGTCTCCGCTTCTGATCGTCAATTCACCTGGGACGATTGATTGTGATTATAGAGGTGAGGTCAATGTCATCATTGGAAATTTTGGAAGGGAAGATTACGTCATAGAACATGGGCTTCGTATTGCTCAACTTGTTTTATGTCCCGTCATTCAAGCAAAATTTGTGCTTACAGATAAAATGAGTGATACCTCAAGAGGTGAGGGTGGATTCGGGTCTACCGGCAAAAAATAAAGGAGTAAAAAATGGATTTAAAAGTTCCTTATGCCAACATTACTGATAAAAAGCTCGGCTATGAGCAAGCGAAAAAAATTATACCGGAAGCGGTTGCCAAATTTGGAGTCAAAGCAGACCTAAAACTTGATGATGCCCTTTATGCACTTTCTGCTAAGGGTTCAGGATTTGAGGCGAAAATTGAATTCAAGGACACAGAGGCCGTTGTCACACTTGATTTAGGATTCCTGCTTAAGCCACTTAAAGGCAAAATTTTAGAAACTTTAGAGAAACAAATTAAGAAAGTTGTATGAGTAAATTTAAATGTACTTTATGGCCCTCGGGCGAAGTTTTAGAACTCTCTGGAGAGGAGACTCTTCTTTCAGAGCTTAAAAAAGCTGGAAAAAATATTAAAAGTAGTTGTGGTGGTTGTGCGACTTGTAGTGATTGCATGATCGTTGTGAAATCGGGGGAGCTAAATCTTTCCCCTCAAACATTCGAAGAATTAAGACTTCTTGGAAACGTGTTTCACATCACAAAAGAAAGACTTTCTTGTCAAACAAAACTGGTGGGAGATGTCACGTTAGATATTTCTCACCATGAAAAAAAGAAAGTAGAAGCACCTTCAGTGCCAAAAGGCACCAGTGTGATCCGAAAAAAGCGAGAAGATGTCGAAAAATCAGCAAGAGAAAATGAGGAAAAAAAACAAGTAAAATCTTCTGACTCTTGGTATCGTCACTGGGAAAAAAATGACCAGGATGATAGTAAGGTCAAAAAACTTGGAGGGAATAAACGTCCAAGGGCCTTTGACTTTAATGATACTGAAAAAGAAGACAAAGATAATTAAGGAGTAACCAATGTCACAAACAGTTACGAGTTCAGCAAATTTTGATGAAGTCGATAATAAATTTCCCACACAAATTAAATACATTGTAGGAAATGAGGCTTGCGAGCGTTACAGCTACTATGGGATGCGCTCGATTTTAACAGTGTTCATGATTCAAGTCCTTTTGTTTCAAGAAGCTGAAGCAACCTCTACTTATCACCTCTTTGCAGGAGCATGTTATTTATTTCCGCTCTTAGGTGCGTATCTTTCTGATAGAGTTTGGGGAAAATATAAAACAATTCTTTATCTTTCTCTCGTTTATTGTTTAGGTCACGCTGTACTTGCAATTTGGGAAACTCGTATGGGTCTTTATGCGGGTCTTGGATTAATTGCTCTTGGATCTGGTGGGATTAAGCCTTGCGTTTCTGCTCACGTAGGAGATCAATTTAAGGCGAACCAAACACATCTTCTTAAAAAAGTTTATGAACTTTTTTATTTCATGATTAATTTTGGATCATTCTTTTCAACTCTTATTACTCCTTGGACACTTAAAGCTTACGGGCCAAGTATTGCATTTGGAGTTCCGGGTGTTTTGATGTTTATTGCGACATTTGTATTTTGGATGGGGCGCAATGAATATGTTCACGTACCTCCAACAAAAAGTGATGGCCATGGTCTTTTCAATGTAGTGGCGTCAGCTTTTAAAAACAGTTCAACCAGAGCTTCTGGAACAACTTTCCTTGATGGTGCACTTAAAGATCATTCAAAAGAACATGTCGATGCAGTTAAGGCAGTTTTTGATATCGCTAAACTATTTGCGGCCATTTCAGTATTTTGGGCACTTTTTGATCAGCATGGATCATCGTGGGTGATTCAAGCGATGAATATGAACCTAGAATTCATGGGTGTGCAATTTGAGGCCTCTCAAATTTCTGCTTGGAACCCGATCATGGTGATGGGACTTATTCCTGCTTTCTCATTATTGATCTATCCTCTACTTGATAAAATGGGTCTAAAGACTACTCCTATTCGTCGTATGACTTGGGGGATGTTTGTTGGCGCGGCTTCGTTTGCGATGATTGGTGGTCTTCAAATGTGGATGGATAACTCCGCAGATAAAATCAATGTGATGTGGCAGTTCTTCCCATATCTCGTCATTACGATGGCGGAAGTCATGGTTTCAATTACAGGTCTTGAGTTCGCTTATACTCAAGCGCCTCGCTCGATGAAATCTTCAATTATGTCGATCTGGCTTTTAACTGTATTTTTTGGAAACTTAATTACAGCGTATGTATCACAAATTAATTTCTTCCCAGTGGCTTCGACTGGCTACTTTATGTTCTTTGCTATTTTGATGGCGTTGTTTTCAGTCGTGTTTTGGTGGATGGGTAAAAATTATAAGATTAAAAATTATATGGAAAACTAAAAAAAAGGCCCTCATTTGAGGGCCTTTTTTTTTATTAATTATCACTTTCTGTTGAAACTTTGGGAAATCTATCTCTATTAAAAAATCCGTCTGGAAAAGCATTGGGGTTAGATGTAGGAGATGGTCGCCACGTTGTTGTTGCAGGAACAAATGATCCAGAGGTTCTTTGCATCGGTAAAATATCATCCCAATCTAGTAAATCGTTATAAGCATTTAGAGGATCCTGGTCGATTGGAATTTCAACCTGTCCAGTGGCATCTTGTCTTGCGTTCGTACTTTGATCTATATCAGAGATCAGTTCGACCTTATCGGTAAGATTACTTAAATCATTTGGATCGCTTGAGACATCCTCATTTGTAGTAACAAAAACTCTATCCCAGTCTCTAACCATTAATCTAATTCTTGCTTTAATATCAAAGGCATTATCTAAGCAGTAAAATGTATAAAATGGATTTGTTCCGAAATCAAATCCCAGTCCTAGCTCATTTCCTAGTCCCATATAGGGTTCAGAAGCAAGGGGTGTGGCCGATTGGAGTTTTGCTCTGGTGATATCATTATTTTCATAAACAAATGAATATTTATTAAACAATGACGAATCGATAATAAGATTGTTATCCATTTTTCTATTGTTCGAATATCTGTCTAAAAGAAGGGGTGTAAAGTCTTTGGCATTACTAAATTTATTTTTATAAGTATTACCAAGTCCTGATGAATTCCCGTAATCAATAGTCAAAGAGGCAAGGTTTCTTCTGAAGTTCACATAATCAAATAAAGGGATGTCGGATTCTATTGGAGCAGCAAAGTCAAATGTTTCAGAGAATTCAGCATTTCTTTCTGTCGCATAGATTTCAACAAAGCGAGAAGTATTGTCTGAAAAGTCTTTTATTGGTCCTCTTATGCAGTTGTAGTGTTTTCCTCCACACTCAATTTCACTTTCATTCACCTCTGAGGTG
>JACCDO010182764.1_pt1 | contig 18922 bp, 13 predicted proteins | sample 7446101 | NCBI WGS metagenome assembly JACCDO01 (sample SAMN15323440, study PRJNA562643) | freshwater metagenome | isolation source: river surface water | place: USA:Blue River Watershed | collected 2017-08-16 | reverse complement strand
CCTTTTTATTCCATTAATTGCCGAGTTTTGAGGGTCGAAACATCGCTGCTTACAGTACTATTTTAGCTAGTTTTAGTACATTTTATATACATAGTTTTAGAGTTTTTATTGATTTTCTTTTGATCAATTAATATTTTATGGGTTCTAAAACCTTTATATAGTTGAATTTATATAGTTTATAAAAGCTCTTTTTATACGTAATTAAAACTCTATTAGAATGTAATTTCTTCTAACACATGAATCCAATCGACAAATACAATAATTCCCGTAAAAATAGCTCCACACGATGCACGACGAGTACTAGTTGGTACAGAATGATGAAAAAATTACCTGCTTTTCCATTTATCTCACGCAATGTTACGTCTTCGGCCAATTTTCCTCACACCAAATTGGTGTCACCAATACCGAACTGGCGAAAATTTACCGCACACCCCGGCCCTTTGTGGCCGAAAGAGCCTTTAAAAAAGAGGGAAACGAATATTGTACATTGAATCTTCTGGTAGAAGACGTAGATGGAGTCGATTAACACGTTTGGACCGGGGATGGACGATGAAACATTTGAGACAACAGACTTTCTTTCGTTGCTAGACTTGCTTCTGGAGAAATCAAGTGTGAACAGGGCAGAAATACAGGAAGAAATAAGTTCAATGAATGAGATGTTAAAGAATTTAAGTGAGTATAGGCAGTCAGCTCAGTATAATGAAGTCAATTTCAACCAATTTGTTAGCTCAAAGACCCAACAAAAAGTTTCGGAAAACGTAAAAGAAAATGAGAGTGAAATTATAACTTCAGAAAAGAAATACCAATTATCAGTCCCTATAACAGCTAGCAAAGCGGATTATTTGTTCGAAAAGAGTCGTAGTAGTGGTAATAAAGAAGTTAAAGTACAGCAATCAAATGACAATAAACAACAAAAGCATAAGGCACCAGTACCAGTAAATTTGCGTAATATTGGTAGTATCTTCTCTAAACTTAAAATATGAATATCCGTACCTAGGAGTCGTGTATATATTGTGTATAATGTACAATTGTTAAAATACATATGATAATACAAAATAATATTTCTACAAACTTGGACCACTGGTATTTTTCAATGTACTCACAAATTTTACATCATCAGTGGTAAATACAGCAAACACTTCATCTGCCCCATGAATATCAGTACAGAATCTACCCCAATAAGTACATGGACACGCTCTTTTCTTCTTCACTCGAAACCAAACCCCTTGTTCCAACACCGTTAAACACATCCATGGCTTTATAGGCAAACTATGAATACAACCTACGAATATGTGAAGAATAAGTTAGTGGGTGAGTTAGTGGGTGAGTTATTACTTGGACAATACCTGACACAGAACCATAAAATAGTCCTATGAAGACAGCAACACCAGCTGCAATTGATACATAATCAAAGGCAATTATTGCAATGATAAATGAAGTCGCTATTACAAATACTAACGCAGTGTTAATAGCTGTATCTCTTGTTCTGTCTTTTTGAAATGCAACACCAATAGCTTCACGATTCTTCATATTGGGATCTAATAAAACTTGCAATGAAAATACAATTTTAATTATAAATGAAGGGCCTAACAGTGCTCGTGATAGCATAATCAATGCAAACATGGGAGAAACAACCCTCATATTTTTAAAATTTAAATAATTATCACGCAATATTAAAGACATTAAGCACCAAGGAAACGCAGCTAGCAAGTAGGCCACCGCACACGCGGTGATAAAGTCAATCGAGAAAGTACTCGAGTCCGAGATGTCGCTTAGCAGCACTTGGTGGTCGTTGATATATAACGTATTGACATCCTCAGTATTGTCGACAGTTATCAGTGGCAGCCACCTATCACGAATAGGAACAACGTTTTTAATAATGTAATAAAGCTCCTTTAAGTCTACGCACATAGCGAAAAAGTTAACACCAAGTGACGTCACGGATATACTACTGTGGTATCTATTAAACGGATGTAAGCTTTGATGCACCACATAGTACGTTGTACTGGTAATCTTAATTAAAAGCAGCAGCCCAAACACGCCAAATACAGCATTACCAAATGTTCGTCGCCAACTATTACTAACTCGAACATTGAAAGGATGTTTTAACATAGCTACATTTTGTCGTTTAAATTTATCTGTGTCAGTCGCAATCTGATCGGTACCAAAAATGACATCCAAATCTTTATCATCGTCCTCATCGGATGACGAAGATCCTAATTCTTGTTCTTGCCGTTTTAATTCCTCGGTGGATACTACACTGTTACGAAATGCTTTTTTGCTCTGACGAGCTTTCAACTTTTTCTTTTCTGCTTTGATTCGTTCTTTTTCTTTACGACGAATTTCTGCTTTTTCCTCTTTTGTTTTTTGCATTTCACCATCGCCTTCTTCATCGTTGAACATGTCCTTGAGGTCACCAACCAAGCGAGCTGAACGATGTATATTCTTAGTAAAATCTTCAAGTCTCTTCTTTGGTCGATATTTAGGAGGAATTAATTTCATTAAACGTTCAAAATCCAATAAATCGTCATATTCGTCTTGCAGAGGCAGCCTGCCAGTCATGAGGAAGTCTTGTCCTGCTACATAAACGACTTTGAATACGGTTAATAATGTTGTAATTATTATATATAATTCAGCACCACGCAGCAAATATATGCTTCGGTCATACCATGGGTAGTCACAATCACTCATTTCTTCCGCGGAAAGGCGGTGCTCGCACCAATCAGTATCAAAGCAGCACTGTGCGTCTTGCATCAAAGACTCTCCAACTTTTATATTGTCTTGATATTCATTATTACTGTACCAATCTACTGGCAAATATCGTAAAATACGTACATTATCTAATGCCCACGCATCTCTAGCCGCTTGAAATGCTGTTTGAACAAATCTAATTTTAGTTTGATTAGTATGAGCCCGTTCTGGCAAATCTAGTTTAATAAGAAAAAAATCTTTTGAAGCGTAATCAGCAGCAGTGTAACGTATTATTTCGGTCCAATTATCTGGTGTATCAATCGAATATTCCACGTGAACAATACCAGCATATGACGATTTACAATTGGAATTACTGACATCGAATCCAATAGGAGATATGAACAATTCGGCTTCGATCCAACCACCAGAAGTTAAATCAAGAGACTTCGTGGTGGCAGATCGCTCAAATGAACCAGAAAATGTTAATGCTTTTTTGCCCCCAAGATATTTTCCAACCCCGCAAAATGGGGTAGAATAGCCATTAACAATGTCGCCCCAGGTTGCGCTTTTCATAGTATTACTGTCTATTGTGTAGTTTTGCCAACTTTCAAATGTATCTTCAAACACATACACACCCTCAGCGAATTGGTCTTTACATATATCAAATCCCATATTACCATTGGTGGCGGTCCACAATTCCTCGTCAAAAATACACGAATAACCTTCTAATTTGGTGGTTGTAGAGTCATCACATTGTTGCCATGAACCAATAGCTGGCAATGCCACGGAACCATCAGCGACATGATCTTCTACGTCAACACACATGTAATAATCACACGTCTTAAATACACCATAGCAATGATAATCACTAATACCTATGGGAGTTTGGCGTTCACTAGTAATAACATAGCCAAAAAATGTAAATATAGCGGCCAAAATAAAAAATGTAACCAACCAACCAATAACAATTGCTAAAATAGTTGCCTTCATTTCTTCGGTCATACCTCCTTTTTTACCAACTGGTTTATCGCAAGATCTACAATTGGGAACTTTATAATAGCAATCATCACAATAATAATTGCCACAACAACGTCGCTTAGTGCCAGGATCAAGGCAAGTTCTACACTCTTCATGTTCTGAAAATGCAGGCACCATATACGTAGCACCAGTCATTTTCTCCATTTTCGTAGCTGTGCCACAAAAAGGACATGCCTTATCCTTAGTGTAGCAATGATCACAGAAAATCGCATTACAACATTTACGTTTCTTCGATCCTCCTTCAAAACATTTGCCACATATTTTCGGGACAACTACAGGTTCAATTTTCTCAGTCTTATACCCGAATAAAGAAAACAAGTACGTAGCCATTGCTACTTCTTCTATTGCGCGTCGTTTTTTTCGCACATTATCACCGTTTACTCATTATTTCTCCTCTTGGTTTTATTGTTTTTATAATTTTTTTTTTTTTTTTAACAGTCCTCCTCTGAGTTTCATCCCGATGTGGATAATCAACGAGATGAAATAGTTTCATTCTAGTGATGATAAATAGACATTCATACAGTAACTAGAGGACATATTCTTAGCCTTTGCCACTACAACTATTACGCAGTTTACTGATAGTATTAAAAAATAATTATTACATGTCTTGAATCCAATCACCACATTACACATTATGTGAGTAAAGCAGTCATACAATGACTCAAACGAAGCAATAACGATAATTAATCAATCTTTCAAAAGAGCCCCTTATTGGGGCCGATTCGTAGGCCTTATTTTCAAAACTTCAAAAAAAGTCCGAAGATCAAACCAAATTCAATCTATTGCAACGCAATAATACAACTTGGAGATGAGTGCACTGGTGGATCCGTCGCTGGAGCGCACCTTCCGCGGCCACCGCAACTATATCACGTCCTGCAGCTTTAGTCCATCCCTCAAACAGATGGCATCGGGATCAGGGGATAATTGTATTATGTTATGGAATTTTAAACCACAATTGAGAGCGTTTCGATTTGTTGGGCATAAGGTTACATCTTCTTCTAGATACGTGCTCATTGCTTGCAAGTTTCTTATAATTATTATTTATAGGGTGTCGTCACTAATGTACAATTTTCACCTCAGGGTGATTTACTAGCATCTGCATCAAAAGATAATACTGTCAGATTATGGATACCTAGTGCAAAAGGTGAATCAAAAACACTTAAAGGGCATACTGCTCCTGTTAGAGGTGTAAGTTTTTCAAACGATCAAACTAGTTTAATCACTGCATCAGATGATAAAACAGCTAAGGTAATAGTAATAGCATTATCTTAAAGCAATATTATTAATATTCTTATTTATAAATTTTGTTAGATATGGCAATTACCATCCCGTAAATTCCAATGCTCTCTTATCGGTCATAGTAATTGGGTAAGAAGTGCAACATTCAGTCCTGATGCCAAGTTTGCATTAACTGGTAGTGATGATAAACAAGTAAAGTTATGGGACGTAGCAAAGCACGAAGCAGTTCACACATTTTATGATCACAGTGATACAGTAAATCAAGTAATGTTTATTAATGATGGAAATACTGTAGCATCTTGTAGTGTAGATAAGACAATAAAATTATGGGATGTTAAATCGCATCAGCTAATACAACATTATCCTGCGCATAGTGAATCGGTAACCAGCATTTCTGTCCATCCATCTGGAAATTATTTATTATCATCATCCCTTGATTCAAAATTAAAGATTTGGGATTTACGTGAAGGTAGATTACTATATACCTTACAAGGTCATGAAGGTGCAATCAATTCCTCATGCTTTTCAGCAGATGGACATTTTATTGCATCTGGAGGTGCCGATCAACTAATAATGGTTTGGAAATCTAATTTGTTAGGTTCAAGTGCTGCGCCTAAAATGGAATGGGGTCAAGGTCAAATACCTAGATCTGCTAGCCAAAACACAAGTTCTACTAGTCGTAAAACATCAACGTTACCATTAAGTGCTGGATCACGACCATTAAAAGATATTATAAAAAATGTTGGTGGCTTAGAAATTGATGGTGAAAATATTCCACCACCTCCTAAACCATCTCAGTTTACTTCCCACACTGTAAAATCGACTACTAAAACTAATAGTAAAACATCAACATCTACTGACAATAAATTAACAATATCAGTAGATAGTACCTCCAAGTCTGTGGCAAAAGAAGCTGAATCACCTAATATTGTGCAACGTAATGAAATACCTCCAGCATTAACAAATACACTTGATTATATTGTATCTAGAATTGATCTGATCACTGAAACTATTCAATTAATGGATAAAAGACTAGGCGACACAGAAAGAAGATTAAACAGCGTTATAAATGGTATTCCTAGAGGATTACTGCAAGGTGGTGATGAAATTGTTGCCGGTGAATTCGATGATTCAGACGAAGAAAATTAAACATAATCTTTTATTAATAATAGTATTAATGTAAAAACGTTAAACCAATATTTTATGTCGCCATTATTTACTCTACCAACATTTTATCGTGCTCATGGAGTCCCAAAGTAACATAGTGGTCGTTTTTAGTACCCGGGTCCGGAACCAAAAAATATTTGAAAATGCGTTGAGTGTAAAAATTATCAAATCAAACTATAGAGTGGAATAGAGAGAAATTGTGAGATTTCACCAGTGAAAGTAGCGGTTATCATGCAGCGCGATCAAGCAGTTGATGCAAAGCCGGCTCCTTTCAAGTTTCGTTATCGTAATGGTCGCATGAACCTGAAGGCTCTGTCGAGTCTCGACATGGACTATATAATGCGCACTGGAGGAACAGAAGAGCTTCAGAGTGTCTTGGACACGGTAACTTTCAGTTACTACCAGGCAGAGGATGTAAAGTCAAGCTCGTGCGAAACAACCGCTAAAGTTGTCAATATAATGCAATTATTAGTTGAATATTTATTGTATTGTCAAGAGCAGCAATATCAAGTGATAAATGGATATAGAAATAAAATTTTAGACTATAAGAAGTGCAACGAGAAGCTATCTGTGACGAATAAAGCATTAAAAGAAGATACAGCCATATATCAAAGACAAATTACATCGTTAAAGCAAAATCTTATCAAGTACCAAAGACTATTAGTACATCATGGACTTGGTACTGGAGATGCAATTGAATTAACAAATGATAACTTAAAATTTAATGGACAAGTATCACCTGTATTATTAGATTCAATAATACAACAGGAACAAGAGACTAGGGAATATATTCAAACCGTGTTAATGGAACAGAAAGAGTCACTAGTTGCTGAAATGATGAAATTGAATAAACTGAAAGAAGAATCAATCAAAAAATCAACTGCCAATCGTGTAAATGAGATCATCTTAGCAAGTAAAACCAATTCCGCCACACTAGCACCATTAACTAATGCTATCCCTACGAGTGTTCCAGTTATGGAAAAAACTACATTAAGTTCACCAGTTAAAAAACCATCAATAATAAACAAAGAAACCAACGAAGAAGATGAATTACTACAAAAGAGGAAAGAGCAAGAAAGAAAAGATAATGAAGCAGCTGCTTTATTAAAAATTGCTGCTTTTGAAGCATTTGTAGCAGATAAAGAAAAGAAAGAAAACGAATTATACGCGAAAGAACGTGACTTGAAAGACCGCGAAAAACAGTTAGACAACCGCGAAGTGTTATTTATCCGTGAAAAACGTGATTATTTTGAGCAAATATCACTCAAAGAAGCTACGTTAATCGATAAACAACGAAGTATTGAACAAAAGGAATCAGTATTTACCGCTGAAGTAGAGGCATTACAACAACAAATTGGTGTACTAAAGACCAAGATGTCCACCATGAAATCAGCTTCGGAAGTTGAAAGAGAAAGCCATAAAAACTTTGAAATTGTTACCAATTTAAAGTACCAATGTAAGACAGCCGCCGTGAAATTGATAGCATTTTATTATGAACAAAACAAAAATCGTCGAAAAAGTGAAATATTTCATCATTGGGAGAAGACAGCGCTATTAAATCGCATCAAAGAGACACAAATGCACAATCTGCAAAGTAACGAGCAACTGACACTCGAGTACAAATCTAAAATTGAGGAGTTAGAAAAGCGTTTACAAAACGAAAAAGATAAATTTGTTGTTGAAAGTGTCAGGTTTAAAAATTATAAAGAAACAGTCGAAAGAGAGAAGGAAGAAATTCTCGAAAGAAAAGGAAGAGATAATGGTGTTACTGTCGGCGTCACGACATCAATTGAAGTGGAGACATTTGTTCCCTTGGTCGATCCAGAACCAGAACCAGTGGTAATAGTGACGGCACCAGTTATAGTTGAACCGCCACCACCCGTTATTCCAACAAAACCATTAATTAGTATAGATAGTATACTTAAGGCGAAGGAAGAATATAATCCAATCATGGTTAAGGTAGTGAAAGAGATATTAAACAGTCATAATACTGCTGATGACATGTTCGCAAATCTAGAAAGGAAAATAAGCTCATCCAATTTGAAATTATCAAAAAAAGATGATAATACTCCAGAGAGTCCCACCAAAGTACAAGATGAAATATTATCTGCTCTATTATATCGTCATTAGTATTATATATTGTAATTAATTATGGTTCAAGTTAACTAAATGAATGAAAACATCGCTGGGAATATTTTTAGTTGATTAATGCGAGAATTAAAATAAAATTCCATAATCTGTCGATTGTACACGAATATTTCCATGTTATCCCGCGCAACCAACCTTGCAGTGTATGTACGTAGGTACCACGGACCAGGGCCTAGCCTTGCGTTGGCAGCCATCGATCACAATGAATGACGTCCTTCTTGTTTCTCGGCTGTTTTCTGATGCTGTTGCAGGTGTCGAAGGGCTTCATCGCGCCACTGACGCGCTTGTCGGTGGTGCGCAGACCACTCAGTTCGTCTATTAAAATGAAGTTACAAACGGGGATCGTTGGACTACCAAATGTTGGAAAATCGACATTATTTAATGCACTTGTTGGTAGCGAAGCAGCACAAGCAGCAAATTTTCCTTTTTGTACTATTGAACCAAATGTAGGGCTTGTAAACGTGCCGGATAAAAGATTAGATCATTTAGCAGTTATTAATAAATCAGAAAAAACATTAGCTGCTGTTATGGAATTTGTTGATATTGCAGGAATTGTAAAAGGTGCATCGGAAGGTGCTGGTTTAGGTAATAAGTTCTTAACAAACATAAGAATGACTGACGCTATTGTACATGTTGTAAGATGTTTTATAAATGATGATATTATTCATGTAGATGGAACTGTTGATCCATTACGAGATATTGAAGTTATTGGATTAGAATTAATATTTGCAGATATTGCTCAAATTGAGAAAAGATTAGAAAAGGTAAACTAATTATTATTCATTTTACACAATATTCAATATACGTCGATGAAGATTAATAAAAATGAGAATCAAAATCACTGAAAATCATGTGTAGATCAAATCATCACCCATAGCCTGAGACGTATTTCACTTACATTTTACATTATTGAATATTAATTATTTTATAAATTTATAGGCTCGCAAAGATAAAAAGGGCTCACCAGTTGAATTGTCAGCATTAGAAAAAGTGAATGAAGTATTAATGAAAGGTAAACCAGCTAGACATGCAAATTTAAATGCTGAAGAGATAGAAGCAATAAAATCGTTAATGTTGTTGACATTAAAACCAGTTATATACGCCGCAAATGTCGCTGATTCGGATCTTGCAGCGGGCAATGAAATGTCTAAAAAAGTATTTGAACACGCTAAATCAGAAGGATCAAGAGCAGTGTTAGTGTCTGCACAAGTTGAGGCTGAATTAGCATTATTAAATGAGGAAGACAAAGCGGAATTTCTTGCTGCATTAGGTGTATCGGACGAAGAAGTTGGTTTGAAAGCCCTAGTCCGAATTGCATACGATCAACTAGGACTACAAACTTATTTCACTTCTGGTCCAACGGAGACAAGAGCATGGACGATTAAGAAAGGAATGACGGCACCACAAGCAGCTGGTGTCATACACACAGATTTTGAAAAAGGTTTTATCAGAGCTGAAACTATATCATACGATGATATGATCAAAGAAGGAAGCGAGAAAGCGGTCAAAGAAGCGGGTAAAATGAGAAGTGAAGGAAAGGAATATGTAATGAAAGAGGGGGATATTGTGCTGTTTCGTTTTAATGTATAGTAATTATATATCTGTAAAATATTTATTTTACAATTTACACAGAGATATTTACATTGACTGCATCAATAGTTAAGGCTCAGTTGCATGATAATGATAATCGGCTGCTGCATAAACTTTGTGCTTCCCACTCATTGTCATTTTATTGCGGTAACGATAATAATAATAATAAGGCACGACCAACACAAGGAGTGCAATCAGGGATAGCAGGGCATTACTTGCACTATTATCAGCGCCACCAATCTGCTCATTATCATACATGACTTTATTTCCGCACGTTACTGATGAAATAGCCGAGTAATTCATACATCCACAACTTGCATCGAGGTTGCCATTAAAATAGGTCAAGTTAAAGCTGTTTGAACAGGTGTAATCTATATTACTAGTAACCGTAGTCCCGCTTCCACTTGCCGTATAAACATTAAATATCGCTTCTAATTCCCATGAGGTGGTTAGGCGACGACTATCGTCAACAACAAGAAGTGATCGACGATTAAGAGGATGGAATTTGTATGACGCAGTCACATTGACAATTTCAATGTCAACTATATCAGTCAAATAAGTTAAAAGTGCAGTTTTTGCAGAAGAATCAATGGTTGGAAAGGGCCATCCACGAATAAATAAAGTGGCCTCGACAACAGCGAAGTTGGGGTCATAAGTGGGGGAAAATGTCGGCTCAGACAAAGATGTTTCAGATGGCGAATACGTTGGCTCTGAAGATATATGCGTTGGTGTCATAGTGGTGGGCACACTTGTTGAGGGTATTCTAGTTGGTATGGCCGTTGGTATTATCGTTGGTGTAGCCGTTGGTATTACAGTTGGCGTGATTGTTGGTATTATAGTTGGTATGACAGTTGGTATTTTCGTTGGCGTAGTTGTTGGTGTTCTAGTTGGGGTGACCGTTGGTATTATAGTTGGTGTTAAACTACAGAAATTAATATGTAAGGAATAAGATAATGATAATAATAAAATAAAAATAGAACCTAGGAATATATGTCGGTGTTGCAGTAGATGGAACAGGAGTTGGCATCCCGAGCGCATATGTAGGCACTGATGTTGAAGGAGTTGCAGTAGATGGAACAGCAGTTGGTACTTTAGTCGGCACAATTGACGGTACATTCGTTGGTATATTCGTTGGAATCGAAGTTGGTGTTGCGGTCGACGGTATTGCCGTAGGGGTCACAGTTGGTGTAAATGATGGTACCTTTGATGGTGTAATTGACGGTAAACATGTAGGGACATACGTCGGTGTCGCTGTCGATGGCCTCGAGGTAGGGATAAAACTGGGTAGAAACGTAGGCAATGACGTTGGTATTATAGTCGGTATTATAGTAGGTATTTTGGTGGGTCGTCTTGACGGAATTGATGTCGATGGTGTCGCTGTAGAAGGATTAGTAGTTGGTACATTTGTGGGAGTAAATGTTGGATATTCGGTATTAGGACTTGGCCTTTTTGAGGGTAAGTAGGAGGGTCCATTCGTAGGCACTGCAGTTGGTTCAAATGTCGGAGACGACGTTGGCTTTGCAGTCGTTGGTCTACGCGTAGGAGTTCTCGTTGTGGGCTTATAAGTTTGTCCAGCTCCTAAACTAGGGGTAAAGGTTGGCGATAAAGTTGGTGTAACAGTTGGTGAGCTAGTTGGCGTAAATGTGAAGGTGCTAACTCCATCAGTGCACTGAGCAGTTGATAAATCAACTCCTTGAGTTGTGGTAGTACATGTACTTGTAGTACTAGTTTTACAAGTATTATCGGCATTAATTTTGGTACAACACGACTTAGTTGAAGGTAAACAACCGTAAAATTTTGGACCAGCAACATAGGGAAACACAACGTCCTCATTCGTATCCACTGTAACATGATAATGAAATCCTAAATTATCATGATCATGGCCATTATATGAATTTAAATACTCCCCGCCTAAATCACCACAAGTCGAGTTGTAATAATAATCTTGGTAATATATTCCAGAGGCAGCGCTGATTGTTACAGACGTTGATGTTGTCGTCCCACTTGGATCAGGACCATTCGTAGTTGCTGTAGTGGTCCCTTTGGTATAATCATACTCATCTACAAATATACAAGATCTTTTACCATCTGAACAACCTGTAGTAGTAGATGAATAATCACGTTTAGTCCAACACGATTTCGCTAAAACACCGTTACTTTGATAAGGACCATAAATAGGATATCCGTCATCAACCCAACCATAGACAGGCGAATGCGCGGTACCATCATCTTGCAATTGACGTTTTAAGCATCTTGAATATGAATGATGATGATAAAGACCTTTAGCACCAGCTGCATGACCGGCACAAACATCCATTGCGTATTTTTCAAATTCAAGTGCTAATTGTGACCACACTCCCTCATCATTGTAGGTGTTACCATCACCCCAAACATATAGATATACACCATTAACCCATGCTCCTTGTTTACCAGACAAAGCATAACATTTATTACTATTGCCTTCTGGACGTGGAATTAGTGATATTTCTGAAGTCTTCCAGCTAGTGCCTGGACAAGTAGGTCCAACAGGCCAAAACCCACCACAACCTGCAGATGCATATCCAATATCATCACCAAAAACATAGTTAGTTCCTTCCACGGCCGTGGTGCCAACGTGTGGATTGTTAAAATCACTAGGTTTATTTGTTAAGTGGTCAGCTACGAGTAAGTAAGTGAGTTAGTAAAAAAAATGAATGAATAGTTTAGTTAACTACCTAAATTAGTCATATCAGTGGCATCAAAAGGATGGTCATAATTAGGTATTCCATAGTATCCCACTATAAATTTAGAACTACTACTATCATATGTAACATTGATTATATCCGTTGTTTTACCAAAGACAGAGTTATATGTAGTACTCCCTTGTATCCAAGATGAAGTATGCTTGCATGAATAATCAATGGTGCCGTAAGTTATGCTGCCGCACTTCTGACAGAGCAGTGCCAGAATGAGCAAGCATGTCAGCATCGTGCGTACAAACTGATGATTGCCTCCATGTTTTCTTGGTAACTTGAACTAGTTTTTTTACCTACCCTGTTTAAAAAAAAAGCGCATCAAGGTACCGGTAGTGACAAGAAATTTCCACACCATTTTAATTTTAGGAGTGAAAGAGCTGTTGTAATTAGATTGATGTAACAAACCCAGTACCGCAGTAGCTATGTACTTAACGGTAATGTTATTTATGATGTTAAACAGACTAGTACTATTAATGCGTGCAGAAACTCGTCTGCATAATCATCCTCATCCTCATCCTGATCTTGATCTTGATCTTGATTTTGATCTTAATACAAATCTTGTATTGGTATAATTCATCACAGTGAATCATGATGGCCGCTGTTGCGGGACTAAGCTTTAAGAATCTGCAAAATTTCTGTAGGTACCTAAAAAAAGTACTCAGATTCAAAGCATTTTTCAGTGCGTAATAAGGCCAATAATATCCTCGCCGCCACAGGATATGAACCTGATAGCTCGCAGTCATGCTTTCATCCTCTTGTTGCTGCTGAAATTCTATTTTATGAATTGTATTGATGCTTTAATTGATTGTGACGATATAATTCAAGAAAATAGTGAATTATTTACGGGAAAATGTAATAATAAATGGAAAAATATCAAGTCACTTATACGTCCGACACAGTCAGAAGTTGGATATGCCTGGATTGGATATAAACTGACGGATTCGTTTGATAATTCAAATAAAGCACAAGATGAAATGGATTCTAATCCATTACCCGCTGTTATTGGACCAGATTTAAAATTTTACATTGTTGACGACCATCATACAATATCTGCATTAGATTATAGCGGTTATACAGATACTGTTGTTACGGTAGATGTAGTTTGTGATAAACGCAAATTAAGTATTGATAATTTTTGGTTATCAATGGAAAATAATAATTTGGTCAATTTGGTTAGACACCAAGAAGTTAATGATTTACCAGTTAAAATGTCACCATTATTACTTCCTACGATGTTTTCATTTAATAGTTCATTAAGAACATTAAAAGATGATCCATGGCGTTCACTTGTAGGGTATTCAAGAAAAGTTAATTATGGTAATGCTCCTAATGATGATAGTAGTGGAAATTACCCCTACAGGTGCATGTATAGAGGTTGCTCTGGTGGCTCAGAAGCGTCTGGATTTGGTGTACCATTTTTCGAATTTAAGTGGGCATATTACATGAATGATGCATCCATGAAAACTACTACCTTATGGCCATCAAATGTTGACTATCAGTCGTTTATAGCTTCGTTTTTATTAATAGAATACACAAATGATATTAATGATGTCAATATTGATGCATGGTTAAAAACAGCATCATTAATTGTGCCCTTGTGTCGCACAGCGAATGTCAGCACATATATAATTCCTGCTAATTTATACTCTTCTATTAGTGAAAGTCTACCCGGATATGTTGTTGGCTATATACCGCTAGAAAATGACCCTGATTGCATGTCACCGCGCTGTTATTAGTATAAAAATGTATCAATATATCGATACAACTCAATATATCAATCTATACAAATGTGTATTTTGTCAATAATTTTATAAACAACCTAATAAATTACTTACTCCTTCGAACAGCATAATCTGCAAGAATTATGCTTCAAATAGACTCTTGATAGTTGAAACATTAGACTTAGATATTCCTTGATTTTATGACCCATTACCTAAACCACATGAATTTCATTGACATGGAAATCTACCAAAAAAGAGCCAAATACGGTAAGCGTTTGTTATGTTCGATTAGGAGTTGAATAGAAGGCGACTGCAAGATGTCTCGCCTTTCGCTAAACAATCATTCAAACAGTGACTATGGCGCGGTTCGCACAACCAATCCCGATGATTCACCTACGGGTGAAGGTATCGCTATGAACCGATTAAAATCAAAGGGAAATAACGATTTACAACAACAACAACAAAGTAGAAGACGAAGCTTGTCCATTGAAATCCAGGAGAGCTACACTGCTGTAGTAAATAATGTAAAATTTGATAATGAGACTGGTTTAGAATCACATAAATCATCATCAAATGAAAGTTTTTTAGGTGTTGATAACTACTTAAATAGTCATATGTTAACCGGTAGACAAAGAAAAAAGTTAGCTGCACGAAGTAAAGGTAGTGATTTTCAGCAGCGAAGAAGAAAACGGCGTATTTACTTTTGCTGTGTGGGTAATGAAATTGATTTAGAACCATTATATGATGCTTTAGAAATTGATGAAAATAATGGTTACCGATGGGAAGGTAAAATGTATGAAGATGTGCTGCATTTATGCATTCCTGCTAAGCCCTTAACAGACACTACTGATGGATTTGCATCTGCCGGTGAGTGTGATACTCCAACTATTAGCAAAGTCACTAATGATGAAATAACTCACAGTCCCCAAAGACATCAGTCGCACACAAGTGGTACTTTGTATAATGAAAATTTAAAAGAAGTATTCATTTTTGCATTTGGTGCTGCTGTATTTTGGAATTTTCACCGTCAAGATGAAATAAAGTTATTGAATGTAATACGTGAATATGTAGTAAAAGGTGTCCTATCCGAACAAGAATTTAAAGCAGGACAAGATGATATGGCATTTGTTACTGATGCTAATACTGATCATATTTCCATCGCTAATGATGTAATCAATCTACCCGAAGATTCGTCCGCAAAATCAAGATTATCTCTTAGTTTTGCTATTGCTCAATCAGCTATTTTGGCTATATTTGAATCACGTGTGGATCAAAAGATATACAGTTATCAGTACATTCCCGAAACACTAGCAGCATATGGCACTGTCCGTTTGACTGCATCCCAGTTAGGTAATATGATTGGGGAAGTATATGTTATTCGGCATGATGTAAACTTGCATACAGAGATTTTAGATACCCCCGATTTCTTTTGGAAGGAAGATGTTGCTGTTGAACAAGTGTACCATATGACAATGAAGTATTTAGAGATGGCAAATCGTACTGATGTGCTTAACAAACGGGTTGATATGTTAAGAGAACTTTTACGTGTTTTGCAGCGGCAACATGAAAATTTACATGGTGTTAAGTTAGAATGGATCATTATCTGGTTGATCCTCATCTCGCTCATACTGGAAGTACTGTCCATAACTGTGAAATTATTATAAAATAGAGTGTTCAAAGTGTACATAATAAATACAAACTAACAAAATTATAACTCCTTACATTTCCCAGTGAAGTCGCAACTGATGGTCAGTGACTCATCTAAAGCCTGTATATCATCTCGTAGTTGTTTTGCTTCATCTGGAAATTTATGTGTCAATCCATGGATAATCAGTGAACCTATAGCTGACAATCCAGCGTATTGACGAGCTTTCAATCCTTGAATAATGCCGTTGGACAGTATCGACACGTCACTATTATTACGGACGCAATATGATACATCAATCTGATAGAGCAAAGGTGTGTTGGTCATTAGAATAGTGACGAATTCGATCCATGAATAACTGCTTGTTGCCGCCGACCCTTTTGTCGGAGACGCACCGAAAAGGTAATTGTAACACAATGAAAGATTTTGAAGCTTGGCAAAAATATATATTTTTTCTGCTTTCATTCCACTATCGGCAATGGCACTATCGCCCCTTCCATTATCTATACTTTTTATTACCATTTTTGAATAATCACAAAATTGTCGTAAATATAATTCATTCAAACGACAATTTGAAGCATCCAAAGTGCTCGTGCATCGCATCAAGATACAAAATAGCTCCCCGTCAATGACGGTGTTATTCATTTTAATTGTATTTACTAATTTATGAATCGCAAAGTAACTGTTTGATGATGCAGTAGCTAGTTCAAGCAAATTAAAAACGGCTCGAAATAATATTTTAAAGCATACGAGCTTATCATTCGTGATAATCGTATAGCTAAAATCTAATAAATTACGCGTTTTATCTGGCGATTCTTCGCAATAAATCACGTATTTTGTGACCAATTGCACTATTCCCTGTATAATATGCTTCTTGCTTTTCACATTTCCACGGAATAATGAATGATTCAATTTGGGCAAAATATATTTTAGTGCAGTAAGTGATTCAACCGATTCGGCACAAAATACTTTTACGATTGTTTCACTTGATGGTAACGGCACATCCACGCGTTTAAGTCCATATTCTTGTTTATTTATGATTAATTTTATAGGAAATATTGGAATATTTTGGGATATAAAGAATGAAATGCAGTACTCAAGTATGTCAAAGGTGCAAACAGATAAATTTTCTTTGGTTATTTTATTGGTGACGATGTCAGCCGGCCACGTGGTGTACACTCCTATGTCTCGATGAGTGACTAATGACGATGTTTTAGCTGCTTCTTCGGCAATATAGTTGGGAGGATAGTATACTCGCACTTTAATCATCTGAAATTCTTGTAATAATCGGTGTATAGAACGATATTTCACTTGTTTATTCTTTGCTTGATTAGGTGCTTCTTTGGGGGTTATTGCATCGTTACTTATATCTACTGTCACATCTATACTGTTATCTACGCTCACTTTCTTGATATTATTTCCTGCTAATGTTACTTCGTTATTCGATGAAAGGGGAATAGTTCTGTTCGCAATTGTAGTGTTTGCTGGAATAATTACTTGTTTACTTTGAATAAAGCTTAAAGTATCACTGATTCCTTCCCAACTAGATACGTCGACTTGACCTTCACTTATTTGGGTGGAAGCATATTCTTGCTTAATCTTTTCAATTGATATATCCATTGCAAAATTTGTTTCCTCTTTTCTTCGTTTAATTTCAGCAACTTTCAATTCACGAACCATTTCCTTTTCATCGTCACTATCAATGATTAAATTTCTCTTTTTACTTAAATGAATCTGTCCATTTTTGTCTATGATACTAGCATTTACATTAACTTTTGTCGCAACTTCTTCGATTGTATCATCAATTGTCGTTGATAATGAATCTATATGATTTATTTGGTAAGTAAGAAAATATGTTTCTAGAATGATTAAATGATTCACACTAACCTTCTCTTGTCGATTTATCAATATTAAAAGTATTTCTATTTAAATGTATAGTAATTTGAGTATTAAGTTTAGCCTTAACAACTTCAGCATTATGCATTGTAACTACTTGGACTGCATTTGCCCTTTTCTTCAATAGCAAAGCATCTAATTGTTTGAAACAGCTATCAATTTTTCTTACTAATTCATCAACTTTCTCTGCTAAAATATCATTTTTACTAGCAATTTTATCAAGCGATGATTTATAGCCATATTTATCGACTAATTTACGATACTCATAGTCGATGCCATCGCGACAACAACAACTTAACTTGTATTTACTGTTGTATAAATGTGCATCCTTCTCCCTTTTATGTAACCATTCCTTGTGCATAACTTTATGGTACGGGCGAATTAACTCTCCTTTGGACAATACCATAATCTCATCTTTAATACCTAAATACAATTTAAACCAACATTTTACATAGAAAATAGCATTCTCATCTTTAGTTTTCATAATTTTATCCTTCATTTCATCTGAAAACCTTTCAAATATTGGAAATAATACCTCAACTTCACCAATCCATTTACAAAATTGTTTCTGACAACTAACCAGCCGATCCCGCGTCCACTCCTCTTGCGCCATGCCACAAATCCACACGGGGATCGTCACGTATAATTATTCTTCGCTATTCCCTTGCATCATGCATCATGCAAAGAATTTTTTCGACTTCCTTTTTTTTTTTTTTGGAAATTTAAAACTTAGTACTATTAGTAAAGTAATAAAATTAGAAATGTCCAAAGAAGCACCGAGGGTGTCGCAGTTTAAGAACCAGACAAGGGATGCTGTGACGCAATTCGTTCAAGAAAATAATTACGATCAAAGAAGTTATAATAGTAACAAAAATCAAATATTGGATGTGATCATAGACTCATGGTTGAGTATTAAGCCGCTGTGGGCATTAGTGCTTCGTAATCGGGTCATGGAATCAGTTATGTCGGATGAATATGTGTTGACGTTAACACCACAAACTCATGATGGTGCGCATTTTTCACAATTATGGCCAGATGAAGAATTGTTATTT